>Ga0098042_1000109_pt1 | contig 28660 bp, 30 predicted proteins | sample 9_EtaG_FD_75066 | JGI IMG/M metagenome (GOLD analysis project Ga0098042, IMG submission 75066) | Marine viral communities from the Subarctic Pacific Ocean - 9_ETSP_OMZ_AT15188 metaG | ecosystem: Environmental > Aquatic > Marine > Oceanic | place: Pacific Ocean | collected 2015-01-10
ACTAAACTCCTCAATAAACGCCCGTAAGAGGAGTTGTACGTCGTTCGTTGTGTTATCTGCCTCATCAATGATGATGACTTTGTGTTTTGCAGTTGAAGCAAGCGAGACGGTCGAAGCGAAATTTTTCGCATTATTTCGGACAGTATCAAGGAATCGTCCCTCATCGGATCCATTGATGACATAGTAATCTACTCCCAGTTCGTTACAAAGTGCTTTTGCAACCGTAGTCTTACCACACCCCGCAGGGCCTGCAAGAAGAAGGTTAGGCACCTCTCCTTTATCTAGGAAGTCAAGAAAAGTTTTCTTGATATTGTCAGGAAGTATACACTCTTCAATTTTACGTGGGCGATATTTTTCCACCCACAGAAATTCATCACGCATAATATTATTTAAAAATAAGTCAATTATTGAAGGTTAATAGTTAGAGATAACTTTTTTTCAGTACACTCATATACACTATGCATTGATTTAGCAGGTATAATAAATGCTTCTTCAGGATTAATCAAGTGTTCTCCATCAATAATCCATTTACATTTACCATATAATGGTTTAACTATAACATTGTATTCATGACTATGCGAAGGAAAACTAACACGATGATCTGTAGTTCCTTTAGAGAAGTAAAAATTACCATTAATTCTAGTTCCACACAAATCAAATAACTTGTCAGATAATTCTCTCAACTCAAAATTTAGATCAAGAACATTAGACAAGATTGTTGTAAAACCAGCGTCATAAAACTTCTTCCACTCATCGAATTGAAATCTAGTTTGCTGATTAAAAAAACATTCAGAAGAGTTATATCCGTATTCTGAAATGACTTCAACAGAAGGTTGTCCCCAAGCAAATCTAAAAGGCCACCTATAAGTAATTTTAAGGAAATCAAAAATATTTTCTTCAGTTAGATTAATATTATGATTTTTAATAACCTCAAGACATTTAGTTAAATGTTCTTCTGTATTTACAGTCATTTCAACCAAAAGTGGAATCAGGTTCTAATGCAATATAGTAAGTCAAATCATGATTCTTGCTAGTAAATCGAGAAAGAAGTTTTTGTGATACAACAACATCATAGGTTCCTGGAAGAATCTTGATATTTTCTACCTTAAAATTAAAGTTAAAGGTAGAATTAGTTTCACCGACTACTTCTTCGTGTGCATTAGAAGTATCATTTTTCTTATCACGAACAACCAGTTTCACAACACCTGCTTCACCAACAGCAGAGATGTCAGGAAGTTGATAAACGGCAGCTGCCTTCAACAGTTTCTCAAGGACAGTGGTTGTAAGTTCAAAGCAGACATCTTCACTAGGAAGGGAAATCTCCTTATCGGGAGGGGTAACGATAACAGAAGGATCAGCAAAGAAATACTTTGAACGAGAACGTCCTTCTCGAATTACCACATAACCATCATTAGCAAAGTCAAGTTCAGGTTTTTGATGCAGACTCAAACCATTAAGGAACTGATTAAGATCATAAATGCCAAAGTCACGAGCAAACTCTTCATTGATGGTTGCTTCTGCAAGAATATTTTTCATCACACTAATAGTGCGAAGTTTGCTACCCTCTTTGAAAAGAATGGACTGATTAATAGAAGAAAAATTCTTGAGGAGAGAAAGGGTGGAATCAGAAAGTTTCATAGGGTTGCGTATTTTCATTACAAAGGCCAGAGAAATGATAGAGAAGAATACAATAGTGAATTGCTTTTAGAATGTCTTGTTTAGACTTTCCGCCCTTCTTACCAAAGCGAGAGAGGTACTTGATAGCATTAGATCGGCAGAAAGGTTCTGCATCACCAATACCTTCAATCAGATCAAGTGTCTGAGTTTTTGATTCAGGAGAAGCATAGTGAGCATTATATGTTCCGCCAAGATATTCACGAATCTCTTTAAGGATTACGTCCTCATGATATTTCCAAAAACTATTATTATTTTTGGGAGGTTCTGGAAGATCAGGAATATCAAATGAAATATTATCTTCTCCTTCACCATAAAGGTTGAGAGGAATTGTATCCGCTGCTCCTACTCCTTCCCAGAAATCAATGTAATCAGATTCTGATGCTTCACTGATGTTACTCGATAAAATAACATCTTCATTTTGTTGTTCAGACATAGCGTCGTAAAGAAAACTCCAAGAAGTCATAGTTTAGTATATCAAGAGATATTAGTTTCGTCAATGGGCATTTCAAAATCAGCGTCAACCTTATCGTACAATTCAAGAAAAGCTTGTTTGGTTTCATCATCAAAACGATTGACACAAACACTGATTGCCTTTGCTTTATCACCAAAGATATCAAATGCTTTAACAATATGCACTAGGCGACGTGTGCTAATAATTTCCTCAATACCACCATCATAGAAGGTTTTGCGGATAATGTCTGCCCAATCAGCAAGACGCTTACAAAAGTTTTCATCAGAACAAAGTTTACTAAGAATCTTAATTTCTGTTGCAGCGGTGGGATATTCTTGCTCAAATGTTACAGGGAATCGCTCAAGGAAGGCTTCATTAAGCACGTTAGTTCCAATGAATCGTCCATCATCTGAACCTTTGCCTTTAGTGTTTGCTGTTGCGATGACATTGAAACCTGCACTGGGTTTGACAAACTGTCCAATTTTTTTAAGAAAGACTCCATTTCCTTCAAGGATAGATTGGAGACAGAGAATTTTGTTAGAGGCAAGATCGATCTCGTCAAGGAGCAGGATAGCTCCTCGCTGGAGTGCTTCAATGACTGGGCCATTGTGCCAGACGGTGTTACCATCAACAAGGCGGAAACCGCCAATAAGATCATCTTCATCAGTTTCAATAGTAATGTTTACACGGATGAGTTCTTTTCCGAGTTGGGCACATGCTTGTTCAACAGAGAACGTTTTACCGTTTCCAGAAAGTCCCGTAATGAACGTAGGATAGAAAATACCGGACTGAATAATTTTTTTAATATCTGAGAAGTTACCAAAGCGGACGAAGGAATCATCTTTTTGAGGAATAAGATTTTGTTCAACAGCCGGCATCGCTGCAGGAGCAGTATAAGAAACCTCTAGATCTTGAATTGTTTCTTTAGTTACTTCAAGATTCCACTTACCTCTTCCTACTTTAAAATCACTTAGTTTATTGGTAATAGTTTGATAGTTAAAATCATTCATCTGGCAGAATGCCTTGATCTCGGCAGAAGTTACAGACTCGCCGTAAGATTCGCGGAGACATTCAATAATGCTTTCTTTGGTGAGTCCCATGTGCCTTTGTTGTTTACCCATTTATTATACACAAAAGAAAGGGGGGCAACGCCCCCCAGTGTTCACTTAGAGAATCGTCCATATTTGAAACGTAATGCTTGTAGTCTCCACGCTTGAGCAAGACTCTGTGGGCCTTCAATAAGAATTTTTCTAATTTTAGGATCAGTTTCCATTTGAAGTGCAATCTCTTTCCAAGTCATCATGATACCAGAGAAATAAATTCTCCTAGAACTTTTTTATTTAGTTTTTTAGTTTTCAAACTTTTGACAAATGCTGATTTAATTTTTGATTTAGTAGCACCCTCATCAACTTCAAATTCAACGTCCTGAGCGAGAGCACTACAAGACATACCAAAATATGCATCATAACCAGAATTACGAATAACAAAAGACTTTTCTTTTTTCCATTCGTTTTGTAATTTTATTGTTTCATTATTATTGTCGTTATACAGTTTAATAAAATGATTAGCATCACGAGGAGCAAGCAAACGAATACCAACAAAATTTACATAAGGGAAGTTATCCTTCAAATTTTTCAACATGACATCAGAAAACCCATTGAAGTTTCCCGACTCAAACTTATATGTATTACCTGTTTTACGATCACGAAGAATAGTTTTCCAAAAATCATGACGTTGTTGTCCCAAATAATCAGCATCATTTTCCCAATAACGTTTAATTATTTTATGACGACTGAGAGGACAAGCTTCACCGTCAGTAAGAACAATGCACTGAACTTTCTGTAGTTTGTTTTCAGACTGAAATTTAGGAAGGATCTGATGAAGACAAACAAGTGCTTCATTTAATGGAGTTCCAGACAAAGACATCTTCCTACCCCAAGAATAATGAGTATTGTAAGGTGTAGCGAAAGCACACGCATGACGCCATACAGTTATCATCTGATGTTCAAGTACATTAGATGAAGTCTTACTAGTAAGAATATTTAAAAGATTAAAATCGTTATCAATACAAAGAATATTTTCTTTTTTCTCATAATGATCTACTAATTTATGAGGAAAATTATCGCTGTGAGAGGTACCCCACTCATTTGTAAATGCATACACATCAAAAGGTATACCGACTTTCTTACAGAACCACAGCAGATTAAACATCTGCTTACAAGTGTCCATTAGTGTATATTGCATCGAACCACTCCAATCAAGCAAAAATACCAACCCATGATTTTTACCATCGGCAAGGGTGGTTACCTTACGAAAAAGATCTTCGTTGTGCTTATAAGTATGAAGTTTAGAACAATCTAAAACACCAGTACGAGTATTGAAAGCGCGAGCATAAGAATCTGCTGCTTTTTTACATTCAAACTCTTTTACAAGATAGTTAACCTCTTTCTGAGCAGAACGTTTGAATTGAATATAACTTTTGTCACATTCTTCAAAGATATTCAAACCAGTTATATCAGCTGCCGTTTCCATTTGAGTCATCCAAACATGATCTGCATATTGATGAACCAAATTATTATCAATAATTATAGTATTGAGATTTACTTTAGGAATCTGAACATAGACATTTTCAATACCATCTGAGTTTTGTGCCAACTGCTGAATACTATCAGAAAGAGAGTCTGCAGTTTGAATTTCTGGTTCAGGAAGATCCCCCTCCTGTCCTTCTTCTTCATTAACATCTTCAATCATCCCCTCAGGTTTCGATTCCTGATCCTCTTGTGCTTCCTCTTCCTGAGTTTCTCCTTGCTCCGACTTAGGAGGATCAACAGATTCACTCTCATTTTTAATCTCTTTCTTACAATATTTGTAAAGAACTTCTGCGGCTATACATACATCCTCAAATGTTTCACAATCACCAATCATACGAATGATTGTCATTTCTGTTTCAGTAAACTCAATGTCTACAAAATTTCCAATCTTAAAGTAAAGATTTGAACGATCAGCAAGATTCATTTTACTGAGATCTTCATCAACAATGGAGAAGAAATCATCATCATTCATCTCATTATATCCTCTATAAAACGTTTTATGTATCCCAGGATACTTACGTTTCATCAACTTCTCAATACGAGCATCTTCAACAATATTGATAAATGAATGAGGAGCACTCTTTGGAGGATCTTCATCAGGAGTAAAGAGTGCGTGTCCAACTTCATGCCCTACGAGGAGATCGTAAACATTATTACTTGCACTCTCCCACATCGGTAGTGTTAACACACGATTATGAACATCAAATTGTGCAGTAGAAACTTTACGATGCTCAACAACCAAATCCTCAGTGGCAAGGAGTTTGGCGAGTTGGGACTTGATTTCCTGTTGAACTGGCATGTAAACTCTTCTGGATGTCCCTATAATACTAAACCCCCACCTTTCGGTGAGGGCTCTTAGTGACAGTTTGCTATGTGTCTATGGTTGGTTGAATCGTTTGAATTTATGAAAGAATACTCCTACAGATACGTTTACAGCTATTTTGATCATCATCACATTCAATGAGACAATGATAATAATCATTTATCCTATCGGATTCATCTAGTGTTCGATCTAATGTGTGAGTCAAACGTTCTACACTTTGTTTCCAACCCGCTAGTTGATTATATGAAAGTATATTATGCATAATGTTTTTATCCTACAATCGGGAACATAACGACATAACAAAGAAAACTTTGGTTACATAGTTTGTCCTCTTTTTATTCTACACTATCTAGTCAGGAAAACCAAACATTTCTAATTTTTAATGAAGTTCGGTAATAATTTACAAAATTTTTATTTTTATTTAAGAAACTATACGTGAGAATCCTTTAATTTTTTCAAACTTTATTACATTTTCAAATTTGTCAAACATTGATTCTTTATGAGAGATAACAAAAATATTTGCATCTTTAATAACATAACGAATAATTTTAAGAAACTCATCTGTACCAAATCCATCAAGAGAACTATCAAATACCTCATCCATAATTAACAGATTAGTATTTACAGAGTTTTTCATTCTTGCCACCTCTCTCCAAGTAAACAAGAGTGCCAAATCTATTCTCATTTTCTCTCCCTCGCTGAAAGAAGAATAAGAAAAGTCTTCATGAATAGGGGACTGGACGGTTTCGTTGAACTCTTCATCAAGAGTAAAGTTTATGTAGAAGTCCATCATCTGAAGATAACGGTTAACTTGCTGATTTATCAGCGGTAGATACTTCTTGATGATTTTTGTTTTAACTCCACCGTCTTTAAGTAAACTATACGAAAAATCGTAATAGTTAATCGTGTCCTTTCTTGACGCTAAATCGTCAAATGTAGTTTTTAAATTGTCTTTGAAGGTTTCTAACTTCTCATGTTCAGTATTTCGGTTTGCAAGTTGCTCGGTAAGCTCTTGAACTTCCGATTCCAGACTTCTGATTTGTCGTTGACATCCAGAAATCCGAACATTGTCTTGAGAAATGTCATTCTGTAGTTTGGAAATCTCCTTCGATAGGGCAGTAAATTGACGCTCTCGCTCCTGTTCTTCATTAATTGCCTCATCTAGCTCTTGCAAACCAGATTGCAACTCTTTTGCTACATTTTGAGCGTCATTAATTTTATTTATGCGAAAATCTTCATCAATCGACTGTGTACAAGTAGGACAAACCGTATTTTTTGTGAAAAATTTATGTTCTTTCGTAATCGTTGATACTTTATTAGAAATTTTACCCCTTAAACCACTTAATTTACGCAGTTTTTCAGTTGCTCCTGTAAGTTTTTCTTGTTTTTTTAGTTGATTTTGTACTTTTTGATTAGTAAGATCAACTTCTTTGTTGTAAAGACTGATAAGTCTCTTCTGTTCGGTGACTTTCTCTTTGTTTTTAGAAATACTTTCTTTACCCTGCGATTCTAGTTCATCGATAAAACGACTTTGCATTTGAACTTTATCATTCAAAGATTCTTTTTTAAGGGTTAATGTTTTAACTTCGTCCTTAAGAGCACTGATTTTACTCTTAATCACCGTATTCATGGACGAAAAGATCTTAATATCAAGCAAATCTTCAATAACTTCACGTCGATTTGCTGCTGAAAGCTGCATAAAGGGCACAAATGTGCTGCTTCCAAGAATAACAATTTGAGTAAATGATTTATAATTCATCTTCAAGACATTTTGCTCCAACCACTTTTGCTGATCTAGAGCAGCCGCATCTTGATTTAATTCTTCATTATTACGATAGATCTTAAAAATATTAGGTTTGATACCCCTAATAATTTTCCAAGAAATGTTTCCAATAGAAAACTCAACCTCCACAACACAGTCTTTTTCATTAACTGTGTTAGGAAGTTGAGGTTTGTTTATCTTACGAAATGCCTTGCCGAAAAGCGAAAATGTTAAAGCATCAAGGACTGTAGATTTACCAGCACCATTTGTTCCAACAATTAAGTTGGTAGGATTTTCAGTAAATTGGATCTCAGAAAATTGATTACCCGTAGAAAGAAAATTTTTCCAACGGATCCTCTCAAATAAAATCATACTTCTCAGTTTCTGGTGGCACTACGATGTCATTCTTAGAAATTATAGCATACTCACACTCATGTATGTGGCATGTCTTCAGCATTATATCATCCTCTATTTCGATGATATTCATTTCTGGATAATCATGTTCTTCTTCTAACTGCATAGCATATCTAGTTGCATCATCTTCCTCTTCAAAGAGATAAAGAATTTTATCTCCAGATTCGTTTACGACAGAATATGCTCCCAGATCTTCTTTTCCTTCTACAGTCAAAATAAACATTAGATTAACTCACAAGCCTCCTGATACGTTGTCTGCATAATATTTTGAAGAATAGACTTATCAAGATTAATCTCTGCTTCTTGAATATATCTATTCAAGATAGAGAGAGTGTCTTCGGATTCAAATGCTTCAAACTCTTCAGGATTTCCAGTATCAAAATTTTCTACAGTTTTAAGATCGGCAACACCAACAGAATAAAGTTTATCGATAAACTTTTCAAACTTCTTGGCATTTGATTTCTTACGAACAATAACTTTTACAATTTTATTCGCATACTCTCTTGCATCAAATGTTTGATGATCGGTATCCTCATAATATATGTTGTAAAACATTCTATAAGGATTATTTACGTGGGTATGTTCTAGAGTCTCAGTATCAAAGACAGTAAAACCTCTGGTATCATTTACATCATTCCAAAACATTTCATAAGGATTACCTAGATAGAAGATTTTCTGATCATCCGATCTAGTGTGGTAGTGTCCTGAGAACACCTTGGTGAACTTCTTAAATAAGTTGCTCTCAAAACCATGCTCCATGATGCATCCGCGATGAGCTCTAAATCCGCGCAGTTCAAGGTGCCCCATCGCGCACTTGCTATCTGTATTTTTAATAGATGAGAAAGTACTTTCAGTGTTGTCTTCATTGATCCATGGTATAAAGAGGACTTTTAAATTATCCAGCATTGCTTCTTCAGGAGAAGAATAAATGCGAACATTATTGTATTCACGAAGAAGGAGATCTACAGCATTAACTTCATTAGTGTTTTTGTAAAAAGCAGTATGATTTCCAACGATGGTATGAACAGTTATACCCATCTTCTCCAATCGATCATAATAATTATTCTTTGCCCATGCTAGAGCACCAAAGTTAATACCAGTACGATTATCAAAAGTATCACCCATATCTACAATGGTAGTAATACCATTTTCTTCTAAGTAAGGAAAAAAGATATCGTTATAGAACTTTAAAAAATAATTATGAAATAGTTTGGAATTTTTACGAGCACCAAAGTGCTGATCAGTAATGATGACGATTTTCATTTTGGAAAGTATCCTCTGTTACCACCAGTTGCTCTAAGGTTTGCCGCTAAAGTAATTCTAGTTTCATCAAATTTGTGAATTGGAACACTGTGCGTTAAAAATGAAGGAAATATTACTAGTCTTCCTTCTTTAGGACGAATTTTTTTATTTAAACCAATTGATTCAAAAATTAAAGGTGCATGATAAAATTTTGCTTTTAAAAAATAAACTACAGATAAATGTTCTAACCAATGAGTATGCGGTTCTGTATAATCACCTTTTCTGTAAATATTTCCCCAAAAATCAATAAATTCACAATTAGGGTTTTTCCACAAGAGGTTGTTAGAGTGGGATAAAATTTTACATTTTAAATTCTTAATCTCCCATGAATCAATTAACCACTCTGTCATGGTTGCTTTTACATTAGTCTCTCTATTTTGAACATCTCGATAATTTTCAAGAACATCTAGTAGTTCCTCTTTTAGTTCTTTATGTCTTGCATAATTATCTAAAACTAAAATTTTATGTTTTGGAGAAACAAAAACATTCATCAATAACGAAGTTTGGAGTGAACAGCATCCTTAATTGAATTATAGTCACTGTAGTTCGATCCGTCAAGGGTGTTATTATCGTCAAACACCTCACTATACCCGGACTTCTCCAAAATTTTATTTTTAATTTCTAACTGACGTTTCTCTCTTTGAATCCGTCTTAGAAATGCGTAATGAATAATTTGTGTGAAATATGCAAAAGGATTCTGAGACTTTTCAGGATTAAAATTGTGGATATACTGCACACAGTTTTCAATACCGTCAGAAACCATATCATCCTTAAACATGTAGTTTACGAAATTTGGTTTGAATGATAAATGAGTTGCAATTTTAAGAAAACACTCTCCAATATACCTAGGAATAACAGGTTTAGGTTCTTCTCTCTGTGCTGCCAAGTCAACCTTTTCACGATACGCAATCAAAGCAGCTAAGAACTCTTTGTTGTTGACGTAATGTTCTGATCTTTTTCTCTTAGTCATGCCTGGTTGTATCATAACTATATCTCATCATTATGTATAAAGTATACCATCAACACATATACTTGACAAGTCTCTAAATCTTGTGTAGAGTACCTTTGTTAGGTTTGAAGAAACAGCTATAGCTTAATTACTAATATCTTTATTAGAAGGACTATTATAGAGTTTTTCTAGTATTTCTCTTGCATCATTTACATTAGCAAGATATCCCATTTTCTTATCTAGTTTATGATTGCTAGAACCAGAAGCAGGATCATCATCTACTTTTCTTACATACTCTTGATGCATGAGTATCATTTCAATATCATTTGATTCTGACATTGTTAATACATCATTTAAATTAATAAAAAACATATCTTCACTAGTAGTCTTTAACCAAGGTTCTACTTTGTAACCGATTATTCCTGCTCTACTTTTTACTTCTTTAATGAGAACTGGATTAGATACTACTAAAATAGTTCTATCAGGTTCTTCGTCAGCAGCTACTTTGGTAAAGATTTCTTCACCAGACTTTAATTTGATTGTTGCGTAGAAATCATCTTCTATCATGCTTTCTTTAAGTGTATGGTTATAATATCATAGTTAAAATTCTCTTCGTTATAGATTTTAATTCTTTCAATGAGATGATTTAACGTATAATTTTTTCTTGTTTTTGTAGAACAATCATCTGCAATATCATACAGAGTTGCTTTTACCTTGTTTTTTCCTTTTCTAAGAACTCGTCCAATACTCTGAAGATTTCTGACTCTGGACTTACTTGGAGAGGCAAAGATAACATTATGGAGGTTTTTAATATTGATACCTGTAGAAAAAGTTCCATAAGAGGCAACGATAATAGCATTGTCTTCTCTTTCTGTAATCTCTCTAACTATCTCCCGTTCTTCAGCATCTACACCACCATGTACAAAAAATACCTTGCGGTTATCACGCTTATTATTATTTATTAGATTGTATAGTATCTCTCCATGTGCTTCTACTCTTGCAAATAATACAAGAGTGTTACCTTTTAAATCTAAAGTAAGATTAGTAATAAATTTATTTCTTTGTTTATGTGAAATTAAATATTCAATCTCATCATTATATGTTTCAAATTTTTGTGATTCATGTTTAAGAATGAGGCATTGAATATCTAACTCAGAAAGATGTCCCTGCTTCATTAATTCATCAGTTCTCGTCACTTTGTATGATGGGCCAAACACTCCCTCTAACACCCATTTATGCGTCTGTGTGCCGTCTAAAGTGCCAGTAAATCCAAATCTATACTTAGCATGATGAAGTTTAGTCATAATCGATATTAGAGACTTACTCTTAAAGAGATGTGCCTCATCACCAATCACAACATTATAATTCTCAAACCAAGATCTTTCTAACTTATAGATAGATTGCCAGGTGGTAATTACTACAGGACAAGTCGTGTCCTTTTCTTTACCACTGTAAATTTTATGACAGTATGTCTCAGCGTTCCAACCATAATCCTCAAAGTCCTTGTACATCTGCTCTACAAGAGATGTCGTTGGCACGACAAGAAGAATTTTTTGTCCTTTGTCTACATAATATCTCACTAATGAATAAATCATTAGAGATTTGCCGCTCCCAGTGGGGCTTATCAATAGCTTTCTATTATGCTTTAAAGCATCGTATACTCCCTCAATTTGGTATTGACGTGGAGTATGAGTACAAATAGATTTCATAAATCCTTTGACACCCTCAAATGATATTTCATCATTTACCTCAAAGGGTTGTCCGTAGTATTTATTTTTCTCGAAGGAATATGTATATCCGTAGTTCTTACAAAATGATACGATTTTATCCAGCAGTCCAACATAAATCTGCTTAGAACGCATATCATATAAATGAATTTCTCCGTTCCAATTTCTACCACGATACTGTGGCATAAACTTCGCATTTGGAACTTCAAATTTAAAATGATCTCTTAACTCATACTCTATATGAGGTTCTGTATTGATTTTTAAAAATACTTCGTTAGATTTAGAAATTACAAGATCTGTCGTATTCACAGGTATTAAATATCCTGAGAATATTTATCACTCCATTGCGAACTTGTATTCTAAAACTGCTTTGTATAAAAAATTTTTTAAGTATGACAATCTTTTTTGTTCCTCAACATCTCCACCAGGCCATTTTTCAAGATGAACGGAAACTGATTTGTATAAAAGATGAAGATCTTCTATACCAAACTGTAGTTCAATATAAGGAAGATTTTCATCAAAATCTCCCTCATAATTCCAGTCATCCATTACCCTAATCCTGCATTGAATTTCATAAACTCTATTGCATTTTTAATGTGATAAGTTCTATTACTTACTTGTTTTAGTATACTTTCAATATAAACAAGCATGGTATCATAATAATCAATTTTTAACGAAACTCCTGAGAGTCTCTGATCCGCATCCAGATATTTTTGCATAGTATCTTTATCTCTGACTTTTTTGGGAAACGGATTTTCAATATAAACTTCGGGATCCGCTTTGCCAGAGTAATACTCATATCTTTCGTGTCTAATATTTTTTCTTTGCTGCTCTGCCTTCTTTCTTAAAAGAAAGATAGTATTATATAGTTCAAAGTATTTTGCATGTAGAGATGCTATTTTCAAAGACTCTTCGTGTAAATTGTCTCTGTCAATATCAGAATCCTTTTTCCACATCTCTTGAATAGATTCAAGATCCAGACTCATAATTTGTTGCCAGACATATCAGTTATATTGTAGATAGTATACTTGAAAGTGACATCTGCTGTAAAGTATTGAATATCTTCTTGAGTCGCATCAAAGTTCAATGTGGACAGTTCAGTCGGGAACATATCCTGAAATGTTATTTTAAAGTTAGGATTTTCCTTACTAGTTAAAACCTGCAGTGTAGCATCGGAGTATAAATTTAGTTCTGAATTACGTGGTTGTAGAAAATTCTCAACACCACCTTGCCAATCATATATCTCACTTAAACTTTCTGGATATCCTAGTCCCCTTATCCAATTGAATATCTCTAGATAGTTTTCTAAATTTTCATCTACAAGAAATCTATAATTAAAATCACCAAATTCAACTTTATCACCAGGACGATCAATATTCTTAAGGTATGTTGATTGAATAGCAGTCCCCATTGAGATAGCAGGTAAGTTTGCAGAATTGCCAAAGAAAGCAACTTTAGGTGCTCTCTGCAACGTAAACTTAAAACCAGTAGGAGATAAGAAATTCCTATTACTTATCTGTTTTTCAAAGGGATTCCCGTAAGACATCGTTTTCTAAGTATTTAGATTAAAAAAGGGGAGTCCGAAGACTCCCCTCACTTCCTTCACACGGATGTGAATATTGTATCACATCAGGTTCTTAACAGCAACACGTCTGTAGTAACGGTTAGCGTTAATGTTAAGGGCACCTAGTTGTGCTTCGGTTCCTTCAGCGAAGGGATTCGCTACCATTCCGTAACGAGTCTTGAAGCCAATCTTGGGCTGGAAGGTGTCCTCTCCAACGGCGCGTACCATCTGGAGGGGAACATAAGGACAATAGAAGAGTCCAGCGTCATAAGGAGAAGTACCCTTATAACCTACAACGTAATACTGATTACCAGGAGTTCCGTTAGCGGAAGTCAGGTTAGCAGCATAAGGATCGATGTATACACGATACTTACCTTGCAGAACACCAGCGAAGGTGTTACCGGTGTCGTCAACATTAAGGTTGGCGTTCAGGGCAGGGGTGTAATCAAGTACACCAGCCATGGTGAGAGCAGAAGCAACGTCAGCAGAGCAAAGGATTGTATTGCCCTTTCCTCTACGAGTTCTTTGTGCAATCGCGTTAGCGTCTCTTTCGATCTGGAACAGGAGTCCCTTGAACTTCTCAACACTCCAGCGTCCGTTGGAGTCGATATCGAGATCGAACTCACCAGCGGTAGCGGTGTTTTGAACAGCACCTTGCTCAGCAACCTTATAGATGGTACGGATAACTTCGCGGTTGATCTCAGCCAGAATCTCAGTAGAGAGGATATTGGCGAGTTCAGCCTCGGCGTTTAAACCGTGGATTGCTTTCAGATCTTGTGCCAGTTCCAGGGAGTACTCAGCTTTGAGGGCGCGTGACTTAGCAGTAACGGTTACCTTCTCAATGCTGAATGCCATCTGGTTGAAGGCATTAGCGGCAGCATCACCGAGTGCCTCAGCATCACCAGTTTGCATACCCTGGCCAACATTGTATCCAATAGAGGATGCAGAACCAGTTGGGTTAAGAACAGAGGGATTAGTACCACCTTGTGAGGTTGTACCCATACCAGCGTTGTGATCGGAGAAACCACCAGTGAGGTTACGTCCGAAGTTCTGTCCAGCGAATGCAGAATCAGGCTCATTGTAGAACGCTTCGGTTCCAGACTGATTCTGATAACGTGAACGCATCGCGAAGATGAGTCCAGTAGGGCCACTCATGGGTTGTACGCCAGCCAGATCATAAGCGATCAGGTTAGGCATGGAGCGTCTGATCAGAGAGATCAGAACGGGATCGAAGTTGTCTACACTTGAACCGGTTGAGTTGGTGGGAGCAGCCTCACTCAGGAGGGATCCACCAGACTCAAAGGAGGTAGACTCCTTCAGGAATTTCTCTTGGTTTTCGAGCAGGACAGCGGTTACAGCCTTTCTATGAGGATCTTTGATAGACTCAAGTCCATCGTACTCAAGAAGGGGTGCCCACTTCTCCTGCAGCTGTTCGGATTGGAACATTGCGGGTTACCTATTTAAAAGTTTAGTGTTTGTTTAATATTGAATTCAGGATTTGCTAAAAGTTCCCAGAGATCTGAGATAAGCACTCATTTGATCAGAATACTGCTGATGGTTATGAGTTTCGCCTTCAGACAGGGTTTCAGTTTTAGCGACGGGAGCAGTTTTGGGGAAATAAGATTCCTTTAATGTCTCCAGCTTTTCACGATAAGATTCTTCACTTTCAAACTCTACACTTTCGGAAAGTGAGGCGAGCTTCTCCTTCTGAGTGGACGCAAGTCCTTCAGAAACTTCATCAAGGATACCGTCTGCAACAGACTCAGAAAGTCTGCCGTTCAGAGCAATATTTTTCTCGATTTGCTCGTTGAGTTTTGTCTCCATATCATCAAGTTTTTCTACCATGCTCTCAAGCACATCATATTTTTCTTCAGGAATTGATACATAATGTTCTTCAAAAAGGCCCTTCATTCCTTCAAGGAATGATTCAGTCATTTCAGTCTTGAGTCCTGACTCAATGGCAAGTGCGTTTTCTTCAAACCACTCGTCAGAGACATACTCAAGATAAGAATCAACACGCTCTGCGAGTGATTCTTTTGCTGCCTCAACTTCTTCACTGAGCTTGGCAGCATATTTTGCTTCGATTTCTTCTGTAACAGAAGCAACCTTAGCATTGATTGCAGATTCAAAGATTGTTTTTGCTTTCTCTTTGAATTCTTCGGAGAGTTCTTCGCCACCGAGAAGTGCGTTTACATCTTCTTCGACGTTATACTCGACGGTTTCAGTAGTTTCTTCTTCAGCAACTACTTCGTCTGTGGTTTCTTCTTCGATCACAGGTTCCTCGATTTCGACTTCTTCTTCCTTCATGCCAGCAGGTGCTGCCATTGCAGGTTTTGCTTTGGCATTTACAACATCCTTAACTTGCTTAAGGGTGGTGCCAGGAGTCTTCAGCTTTGCTGAATCATCATCGGGTTTGTAGTTTTCGGGGGTAGGGCCTCCGAGATCTTCGTAGGAACCAGCGACTGACGTATCCATAGGATCAGCAGGCTTGGCGTTTGCGTTAGCAGCAGTTTTGGACTGCTGTGTCTTTACTTCCATTTCTTGTAAATTTTTGCCACGAGACATTTGAACAGCTCCGTATCCGTTTTTTAAAAACTATATTTATTTATAAATTAGAAAACTTTATCAGTTATCAAAGATTGTTGAGAAAATTATTGAATAAATCCAACTTCTTTTCATCAAGTTGCTTTTGAGTAGCGAGAGTGTTAATCTCTCTATAAGTTTTCTCCGCAAATTTTTCGCGAAGAATACCACCATCCCAAATCCACTCTTTTCCTTCCATAATTCCTTCAACAAATGCATCAGGAGCAGAGGGATCAGCAACAATATCAGCAGCAGTTGCTAACATAAAGTCGTCACCGACAATATTGACTCCTTCGCGTGTCATTTTAAGTGAACCAATACCTCTAGAAGAAACACCTAATTTTACACCTTCATCAATAAGTGAAGCGGCAATCTTACCCATAGGTGTTCCGAGGATTTTTGCTTTACCTATAAAGTTAGAACCAGATTCTCTCAGAGAAACAATTTTGTGAGATACACGATCTAAATTGACGGTAGGGCCGTCAGGATGTCCAAGTTCGCCAAGTGCTCTACCTGCCTGAACATGGTTTTCGTTATATCTACCAACTTCTTTGCGAAGTGTCTCCATGGGATACATTCTACCATTACGGTTTTTGATATTACCCTGAAGAAAAACTCCTTCAATATAAAGTTGTTTTTTACCGCCTTTTGATTCAACAATAAATTCGACGGATTCGATTTCTTCTCTGATAAGTTTCATCAGGCTATCCCGGTAGTTTGAACTGGTTGAATATGAATAGAACCGCCAGTACTATAAGAAATACCAGCAACTTTCACGGAAGTAATTAATCTTGCATCAACAGATGTAAATGCTGTTGAAATACCACTAGTATTTGCTGTAAGCGTCAATTTAGTCATAAAATTGCCGTTAAAATCGTTGGTGGTATCAACTGAAGCTACTGCAACATGCGAAAGAGTAGTTGTATAATTTGAATCACAACCAGTTGCTTCAAGTGTAACTCTATCTCCGACACCAAATGGCATTTGTGTGCCTTCAGGGCAAGTTACCACAGTAGTTGATCCTTTAGTAATATCAACAACTCTCTGAGATGCTTTAGTTACACCATAACCAACAGAAGTATTAGCAGGAATAATATAATCACTTAGTGATGCAGTCGGTTCACCACCAACAGCAACATAAGCATCAGTATTGATAGCAGTAATTCTCAATACACTAGTCGTCACCTTGATCGCGCTAGATTTAGCGGACGTTCCTGTGGTTGCAACACTTGTGGCAGCGCCAACTGGTTTGTGTGCCATTATTCAGACTCCTCTTCGGTTTCGTCTTCGGTTTCTAATTCGTCAGTGACTTCAAGAGTTTCCTCTTCTCCATCCTCAACTTCAATATCATCCTCACCAAATACACCATTTGCTACCATAGGACGAAATGCATCGATCCTCTCAGCGGCTTTTCCAAACAGTATCTCTTTGATCCTATCGCTAATTTGCGACGGGGACTCATCGGATACCATCATATCCATAAGTTCGTCCATGTTTTAGTCAATATTTACTATGATTTATTTATATCTCACCACCCTTGGGTAATTCGGGAGCTTCAGTTGCAGAACCGTCAACTTCAGGTTCCATAACTGGAGCACCTAAATCACCTACTTCTCCTGAAGTAGGAATTGATTGTCCAGTTGCAGGATCGATCTGCATTTCTGCTGGATCTGGTATAATTCCTGCAGCAATTTCTTTCTTGATCAATTTGTCTTGCTCAATAATTTCTTCATCAGTTTGACGAAGAACTTTTCTTCTGATGTAATCTTGAGAATAATATTTACCAACATATGTTTCAGCAGTTTGAACAAGAGTAAGTCTCTCGTTAATTAGTTCTGCTTCTTTTAGTTCGGCAAAATGATTATCATATAGGAAGTCATATTGAATATGCTCACTCATTACCTCCCAATCTTCAGGAGTGCAAACATTTTTTAAAAGAAGTTGAGTCTTAAGCATGTCATTGAACATTCCTGAGAATCTTTTTCTCAAGCGTCCAACAAATTTGCTAAATTTTACTTCATCTCTCAGGATCTCAGAAGATCTCCCCAAGTTAAACCCACCTTCGCCATCCATTCTTGAAGGGGGAACGTTAAGCGAACGGTAGAGTTTCTTTTTAAAATACTCAATATCAGTGATTTCACCCAGGTTTTGTCCTCCGGGGAGAGTTGAGATTTCTGTTCCTCTTCCACCTTCTCTTCTGGGAAGCCAGAAGTCTTCGAGCATTGACATAAATTTTTTGTCATCACGAATCTCACCTGTTTGTGCATTGTATACGAGTTTGTTGCGATATCTATTCATAACATCGCGAAGGTATTGTTCTGCTTTTACTTTAGGCAGATTACCAACATCAATGTAAAAAATTCTACGCTCAGGAGCACGGGATAATCTATAGATAACCAATGAATCCTCAATCATTCTAAGTTGATTGAGAGATTTGATGGCCTTATGAAGATACGAAAGAGTTGATCCTTTATTACGATCTACAAGTCCAGATGAACAATAAGTGATTGAATCTTTTGAGAACTTGATTCCTGACTGTCCACCACCACCTGCTGTTGCTGGACTTGCCGTAGGATATGAACTCTTTGGATTATACATGAAATATTCTTCAATCTCAGGGAATTCGTATTCCATGGGATTGTCTGAACCCTTATTGATATTCGCTAAGCGAGTTTGATCATTGGGTTTTTTCTTTTGCTGACGTATATAACGCATTTTCATTGCGTCAATATAGCGCAACTCTTGAATCCCTTCATGAGGATTCTTTAAATCAATTACTTTGTGATAGTATAGACGCCCGTCAATGTACCAATTTCTGTAAATTTCGTGCGCTTTTTTGTCAAAATCTAATAAACTTAAAATAAATTTAAATTCCTCTCTAATTTTTTTCTTAATACCATCACTGGCATTTAAATTAGAAAGTTCAATTTCAACAGGAGAATCGTTTGTATCTGCTACGATTGCTTCATTAACAACATCTTCAATGGCACTATCACATTCTGGATGAAGTGCCATCTCACGATAGCGTTTGATTAAATCAAACTCTGTTTTATAGACTCCTTCAATGTCAACATATTGTCCAAAAAAACCACTTGTTAGATAGTGATCAACCCCGTCCTCATTATTAGGAGGAACGGGGGAAACCACACTGGGTGGAGTTTTTTCGGTGTCCTCAATAGAGAACCCAAATAACTTAGCCATGATTTATTCGTAGTCCTTTTATTGGACTATTTATCTGGTTACGCTATTGCGCTGATCAGAAGGGCCACCGTTGGTGCTGCTGGATCCAGCAACCCAGTACTGAACCTGGAAGGTTACAGTGAATTCTTCTATCGTATCGGTAGAATCATATGATAATGCAATTTCAGAAATTTCAGTTGGGAAGATATCACTAAAGTAATAAGTTCTAAGGGGAGCAATGTCTGTGCGTCCGCCACTTCCATCTCCACCACCTGAGTTTGTGTCAGAATTTTTTCCTTGATTTGCACCTCTGCCGAGTTGATGAACTACAGCATTACCCATATAAGAACCAGGACTGGTTGCACCAGATCCATCAGAAAGTTTGTTAATGCCGTTCATCCACTTTTCAAACTTAGTTCTAAGTCTGAAATTTTCATCATTGATGATGGTAATTGTCCAAACATCAAAGGTTCTATCACCAGCAACTTTTAAAGTTCTTCCTCTAAAAGGAATCTCAATCGGGGTAATATTTGAAGAAGGCAGAGCAGCTGCTTTGCAAAGGAATTGAAATTCTTCCTTTGCATCATTTCCAAAACTGCCCATTTCTTCACCACCGGGCCATCCAGTGATATCAACTTCAAATAAATTAGGGCGGGCACCGCCCCCTCTGAGGGCGGATTTAAAGTTAGTGATTGTTCTTAAGTTTGCCATTAGTAGTTTCCTCCGTGATTATTGTATCTTAAAATCAAACTCTGCCAGTGACTTCTTCAAAAGCAACACCTGTTCGTGTGGCGACGAACGTCAAGGTAACATAATTAATTGATTTTGTTGGTTTTAGGAAGATGTCTGCTCTGAATTCATTGTTGTCAACAACTTCAGGAGTGTTGTTGGAGGAATCACAGATGACGCGGAAGTCAACTAGTCCTCTCTTTGCTTGAACATCACGAAGGAAAGGTTCAACAGCGTTTGTGAATGAAGATCTGGTAATCTCATCATTGAACTCAAACAGTTGATCATTAGCAAGTCCTTCCAGTGCTTTTTCGACTGTAAGGAAAAGACGACGAACGTTGATTCTATCAAACGCGGAAGCAAAATTCAGTCCGGTTCTATCACCGTAAAGAACAGTGCCAGCTCCAGGTAATGTTACGATAGAGTTGACTCTTGCTTCATACAGAGAATCTCTTTGTGCCTTATTTGGATTAAATGCAAGTTTGATTGCATTATTCAATACACCTCTCTGTTGTCCTGCAGGGGAATACCATGGGAATTGATCAATTTCAGTTCTAACCATCAATCCAGCAGTATCACCATTAGTTGGGATATAACGGAATTGATTGTTGAATCTATCATACATGTACTTGTATCCGCTATCGAAGAAAGCGAATGAAGAAGAATTTAGAGAACTGAAGAATTTAATAATATTATTTGTTTGATCATTGGTGGAGGTAACGTCAACTACGTTATTTCTATCTGGAGAAATAACTGCAACACAATCTTTTCTAAGTTCAGCAATAGAGATTAATTTTTGTGCTTTCGCTTGTGATTCTGTCTCAGTTGTGCAACCAGGGCCCATCAGGAGGAAATTGACTTCAATCTCATCTTTATTAGAGAACAGATCATAACCCAGGGAAATATCGCCAAGAGAGGCAGCCATACCCTTGTTATCTAATCCACTGTAGTCCTTACCATTAGTAAGTGAATAAGTCTTGTTACCGATAGCACTAAAGGTTACATCTTGTGCTGCTTGTCCAAACAAACCACCAGCAGTTGTGACTGGAGTAAAGTTAGTTGAGAATCCTGTAGCGACTGGTGTAGTTCCATGGAAACTATCTGCAGCAGCAGAGACATTTCCACCAGCATAAACGTATCTAGAGGCCTGTGCGAGAAAATCTTTATAGAAGGTTCTCTCAGGTGAGGAAATTGCAGATACGGTGTCAGAAGCCTTAGAGATAAAGGTATTTTTCTCAAGAATATTACCTTTTATACCAGTAATTGATCCATTGTCATCTACAATGACAACGTGCATAGCATCATTTTTACCATTTCTATCAAGAACGTATTGACTTGATACTGGTTTTGGTGCTATTTCTTTCCAGAAAATGGTGGAATTAGTAAGTCCTAATGTCTGTCCATCATACCAGTCAGTTACAGTGCCTGCAGCTCCTGATGTTCCGGTATTAATACCAGAATTATTAACGAAATTGATAGTTGTTCCAGTTCTAAAAGATCTACCTGCGTCTGCCTGAACATAAGTTAAAGCAGTCTCAGTATTACCATGAGATACTCTAGAAACAACCTTAACGACAATACTGCTATTTCCGTTTGTCGCATCGGTGGTGACTCCGGTAATAATACCCTTTAGGAATCCATAAAGAGTTTTGGTAGTACCAATACCCGCTTCGTCATTATGAACAGCAGAGGTAACTCCATGTCCAACGATTGCACCCACGTTGGAGAGATCGGTAGTGTTAATACCAATTACCTGATCTCCAAAATCATCGATGGTAGCTACCTTAAGGCTATTAAGATAAGTTCCTGGATTTTTACCTGAATAATAGAAATCTGTTGCAGAACTATAATTTGCATTATAGTCGTCGAAATTTTTGATCTTGAGAGTTGTTGATGCAATGCCTACACCAGCGTTAGCATTGTTAAGGTTTGAACCATCAACTCTGACGACTTTAAGTCTTCCTCCGTAAGTTAAGAAAGAGGATGCTGTCATCCAGTATTCGTAGTGTCTATCTGTAGAGATAGGTTGTCCAAAAGTTTGAATCAGTTCTTCTTCAGTAGTGATGTCAACTGCTTCAGATACAGGGCCCAAACTAAATGGGCCAGCAATCGCACCGTTATTCTGAAGAACGTTATCAGCTCTCCCTACGGTAAGATCAACCTCCCTTACAAGTATCCCAGGAGATAATTGAGGAGTCGCCATGTTTTTCTCCGTTGTCTCAGTTTATCTAAGAATATTTAGAATTTTAACTATTTTCAGCGGGGAAATGTGACGTGAACTACCAATCTGGATAATTCCAATCTAAAAATGGGGTTTGTTTTTTTCTATTGTCTACGATTCTTTTTATAGTGCAGTCTTTACATTCATATGAATATGATGATGCAACAGCTCCTCTATCTTTTCGTGTTCTATAAAATCCTTCTATTAAATTTTTATTTTCTCCACACACCCTACACTTTCTATCATTAAGAAGCAGATGCCCCAGTTTTATCTGCTTATCTAAGTCCATCAATACTTCCACATATAATCCATTCCTCCAGCAGTTTCACCATACTCTGATGCACCAAACCATCGATCACCTTCACTATCTGTAAAACTATCGCTACCTAGTCCATCATCCATAAAACCAAAAGGTGCCATGTCCTGTTCAATCTGATTTTTTTGTTCTTCATAAAGTCTCTTTCTTATATCTTGATCAGTAAGTTCTTTAAAATAATCCTGAGCAACTAACCAAGCATAGATGACAAGACACATTGCTAAATCATCATGACATCCATCCTCTGCCTCAAAAGAATTGTTTTTTGAAATAAAAGTTGTAAGTTCTGATATAATATCCAAATCATTGAAAAGAAGTTTATTCTCCTCAATCATAGTTTTTAGATTTAATGCTCCAACTTTTTTAACTGTCTTTGACATCTTAACGCCAAGTTGTGTTTTCTTACCAGAAAAACCTTGTCCTACAACTTGTCCTGCTCTACCTCTCATAGAACACATTAGAACATTTTGATATTCTAGATCATAATGAAGTAGTGATGCTACTTGATCTCCAACATCATTAACTTCGCATAGAATATACGCACTATTATAATTTTTTGCTACTTCATATATGATGTTGGGAAATAACATCGGTTTAATATCATTATTTCTATATTTTGCAACTATTTTATGTGGGAATGATGTAATATCTGCACATATAAAAGCTGAATAATCTTCTCCAACACCTCTAGCAACGTCAACTGTTATTATGTAATCATGATCTTTCTGAGGATCTTCATAAACGTCTAATCCAGCGTTTGATTTAAGTGGAGCATCATATATTAAAGATTTTAATTTGCTAGCAGCAATAAGTGTGTCAATAGATCCTAAAAACTCACACTCAAACTCAATTTTGAACTGCTGTTCAGAAGTGTTTGCTATAGTTTGTTCTTTCCATGCCTCATCCCTACCTGGAACTTCGCTCCAGTGAACATCTGTTGGAATATATTCATTCTTACTTTTTTCTGCATCACTCCACATACGGTAGAAGTGGTTCATACCGTGAGGAGTGGATACGATAATTACCTTGGTGTTTTTACCAGAAGTAATAGTAGGATAAACAGAGGCAAAGAATGAGTCAGCAATGTGATTTGGGACAAACGCGAATTCGTCGAGAAAGAGGATGTTAAATGACATACCTCGGACAGCACTTGCAGACGTAGAAGCTGCCAATATTTTACTGCCATTCTCTAACTCCAGTGATCCTTTATTCCATGCAATAATACCCTGCTGCATCCACTTAGGCAAGTTTTCATATGCAGTTTGTAATCTACCTAAAAGTTCCCTAGCTGTTGCTGCTTTGTTAGCCAATATGCCGATATTAACGCTGTCATTAAAAACCGCGTAGTGCAGAAGATAAGAAACCACCGTAGTAGACTTTCCAGTCTGACGCGGCATTTTGCAGATGTTAAATCTATTTTCATGGAAGTTATTAATTAACTTTTCCTGAAATCGATATGGTTTGAACGGAACAAGTCCTTCATCCAAACTAACAATCTTTACATACTTATTAGCAAAATAAACTGGATCCCGTTGGCACTGAACAAATTCAATGATTTGCTCTTCGGTGAACTCAATCGGGGTATTTGCTTTTTTTAGATTAGGATTGCCAAGATATACATTATCAGACATAAGTTATCAACAGTTCCAGGCTCTTAATGATTTATTGATTCTGCTATCGGGATCGTTAGCAGTTTTCTTAGAGGTAAGTTTTTTCTTCATACCTTTCATTCTTGCACAGAATGATGCTCTTCTTTTGTTGCCAACTTTTTTTGAAGGTGCTTTGAGATCAGAACCTGGATTTTCTCTTTCATAGGACTTACGTCCTTTTTCATTAAGTCCACCCTCTTTATTTTTACCTGCCTTTCTTGTCCAAGCAGCAGTCTTTTCAATTAATGCCCCTTCGGTGTCCTCAAGGATTTCTCCTGATGCTGTTGTGTTAGTTGTAGTAACTTCATCAACTGTTCCGACTTCTCCTGTTCTTTCTTCAGTGACTTTGAGAATTGGTTGTCCTGGTTCATAGTCCGAGACTCTGAAAAACGTTAGTTTTGCGCCAGGATAAACTTTGTTAATTTGATCAATAACGTCGGATCTACTGGGAATACCAACTTTAGGGAAGAACATCTTAATCATAAATGTTCTGCCTCTAAAGACAAAATTTACATCAATGATGTTACCAATTTTAGCCGGAAGTCTTACTGCTTCTTCAACCGACTCTTTTCTAGTTTTTTTCTTTTTGACACAGTTTGGATATCTTTTTCCAAACATAGTCTTCATACCCTTTTTTTCATAACCAGGCCAGCACTTCTCATCGAGTGATGTCTCTTCTTTAGCGAGATCACCAAATCTTTCGCGATGCTTCCTTAGTTTCATAGATTGATCACGAAACTCTTTCTTGGATTCGTAACCACTCTTTTTTGATCCGTCTTTGATAGAGGAACCTCTACCAAGAGATTTACGTTCAGATGACTGTGACAGTTTTGTCTTGTCACCATATTGTGTTTTAAACTTTTCAGTAAGTTCGCCCCAGGTAAGTCCTTCAGACTTATTTCCCCAGTTTGCGGCACCTACTTTTCGACATTTGACTAGTGCTCCTGACGCATATGCACTAGGCCAAACACTATAACGAGATTTTACTTTATGGTAACAGGCATCTTTAGTTCCACTACCCTTACCTTTTTTATCCGAACCCTCTGATATACCAGCTTTTCTGAGTCTTTTTGCTTGACTCTTATGCATTTCAACTGCTTTGTCTAATTCTTTTGCGATACCCTTTACATTTTTAGGGTGATCTTTTCCTTCTTTCATTGATTTTTTCCGAGGGCTGTCGGTACTTACATATGTTGGTTTAGCAGCTCCAGTTTTTTGTGGTTGTCCTGGATCTGCTTTTCTTTTTCTTCTCTGTGCAGACTTCCTTTCGGCGTCTGTCATAGATGCTCTTTTTGCTGAAGACACACATTTAGGTGTTGACTTCTGTCCTGGTTGACGAGCACAGGGTTTACCGGATACGACTTGTACCCATCCTGGTTTTCCTCCTTTTGAACGAGAACCCTTAAACCATTGACGAAGATCTCCGCCCTCATAAACTACTTCTTCACCCATACCCCCGCCAGCACCACCATTACCGTTGCCACCGCCGCCGTTGCCACCATTACCATTACCAAGGCCGCTTCCATTTCCGTTGCCATTTCCGTTACCATTCCCATTTCCGTTACCATTTTTATTGGTTTCAGATTCAGTGTCGGTGTCTTTTGCAAGCATACCTCTTCCACCCACATGGTATCCCATGGGAATCTTCTTACATTTTTTATCAGTGAAACAGTAATACTGTCCAGCAGGACACTTTTTCATAAGAAACTAGTAGTCTCGTATTATTTAGCAATCATTGAAGACTGAGCCAACTCTAGATCCTGCTGCTTCAGACATAAACTGTTTAAAACTTTTTATGCGTTCAATGCAGTGTAAATAACGCTAAAGGTTGTCAAACCAGCAGATGCGGGATATGCTAAAAGTCTTAACTGTCCAGCACTCAAGTCTGCTGAGAAAGTGGCTATACCTGAAGGTGCCTGAAGTGTTCCATACTCAGTAACATGTGCCGAGGTGCCATCATGCATTGCTCTGACGATGGTAGAGTTGAAATTGCTAGATTGAGTCACTTGTACATTAAACTCAACCGACTGATATTTTGGTGCCGAAAGAGATACAAGCGCAGTCTCACTAGTAGTGGCAGTTGTAGTCACACCTGACTGAACAACACCACCAACCATATCTAAGTTAGTTTTTGTTAATGAACCTACGATGTATGGCATTTTACGTTGCTGTCTCTAGGATACTTAAAATACACTTAAGTGTGCTATTTGCACTAGCAGTAACTTTTACTGCATCACTTGTTTCTAAAACCAATTTTCCACTCAAAGGAACAAAAGCATCATTAATAGGAACATTAGCGTCCTTAATAATTTCAGTGTCAGTTCCTGATCTAGCGTGCTTCATCGTAACGGTGGCATCTGAAGAACCAACGTTTGCTACGTGTGCATATAGAAGGATGGCAGTATAACCTGTGGGCGCAGTGTACATTGTCTGCTCATCACTTGTGAGTTCTAACGTAACTGTTTGGAATCTATTGAGTGCTAATTGTGCCATCTTAACTCAGTGCTAAAATAAACGGTGTCATTTCTGTAAATAAACTTCTGGAAAATGCTCTACCACTAATTGTACCAGTATTCTGGTTAATTTGTAAGTCATCACCTATTCTAAAGTTACCAGACTGATCGGTGCTGGTATAAACCACGTTTCCTCCGTTTAATTTTTTAACCTCATTTGCTTGAATAGTAACGCCACCACGTTTTGGAGTTGCCTCTGTAATAGTGTTGCCGGATCCGATATACTCAAAAGTATGTGAACTAGCAATAATTTTGCTTTGCTGGAAGAAATGAACCGATGTTCCTACACCAACTGCGTTGATCAAGTTTTCTTCAAGAGTTAATGTAGTAATTCCAGATACTATTGGTGTCGAACTATTTATTGTATAGTAAATGGGTGCCATTACAGCAGTGGCAGTTGCACGATTATTTCCTACATCGGGGGCACTAATAGTGACAGTTGGTGTTGATTGATATTGAGAACCACTACTAATAATGGTAATAGATGCAACACTTTCTCCTTCAAGAGTAGCAAATGCTGTTGCAGTCTCTCCACTTACTCCTGTGGGATCAGCGACTGTTACTGTAGGAGTAGAAGTGTATCCTGTTCCACCAGAACCAACTGTAATAGACTCTACAGACTCAAATAGTTCTCCGAAGAATACAATCTGTCCATCATAAGGACGTGTAGTTGTTGTACCAACGTTGATAGTTACGTTGTCCTGTGCAGCATCAGCAGCAGAAGTACAAGTGCCAATAAACTGCAAGTCACCTTTACCATCAGCAACTAAACCAAGCGTACCAAAACTACAGTTACTATTAGCAACGTCTGCTTGTCCACCAGCGTGACAGGTTATTGCTTTATCACAACAGATAGTAAAGACTGACACTAACTGAGCATAACCCTCATTGGTTACTGCAACACCAACACCACCCTGATTATATTGAGTGAATGCATCAACATTCATTGACTTAGTTTTGACTGCTAAGGCTCCATCAACTCTAATACCAGTACCCGTGGTAGTGTCACTAGTGCAGTTCTGAACATAGGGCCCTTTCCACTTACCACCACCTACGTTTGTAGCGCCACCACTTGGGAATGCTACAGCGGCAGAGGGTGCGAGATGTCCTGAGAACGTCATATTCTGTAACTTGCAACCTTTATTAACATGGAATATATCAGAGGTTGCATTGTTCGGTAAAATCTTACAAGTTCTTAAGTCATCACCCACTACTGCACTAAAAGCAGGAAGTTCAATAGGATTATCTTCAACATAGTTGCCAGACATCACTTTAATAACTGAACCCGATGATGCTACAGAAACGGCACTCTTAATAGTGAGTTTAGCATTGTCAATAGACGTTCCGTTATTATCATCATTTCCATCTTTTGCAACATAGAAAACATTAGGTGCTGAGTTAATACCGGTTGCACCAGCGTTAATGGTAACATTATCACCAATGGTTACGCTAGAGTTTGAAATTGTGACAATACCAGTCGTAATGGTATTATTATCACCGTCAATGGTAACAGATGCACTACCAACTGTTAACAGTCCTACAATTCTTGCATCACCGTTTACTACTAATGCCGTAGTGGCAGTACCAGTATTAACTATAAGTCCACTACGGAACGTACCTATTCCAAGGGAATCGACGTGAGTAACATCATCGTATGTGATGGTTCCAGCAACGTTTACGTTAGTAAAGTTACCAGTAGTCATAGTGATAGCGATACCACTGATAAAGTCAGTGCTTGCTACTCCAGTGCCGCCGCCACCACCACCACCGAGAGCGGTGCTTGCAATACCTACCCACTTATTACCGTTGTAGATAAGAAGTTTATTTGTACCAGTTGATTCATCAAAGGTAACATCATCAAGATCTTTGATGAATCCAGCACCACCTCCACCAATTGATGATAGTTGATATTGAACTCTCTCTACAAATAACTTGTAGTGTTTTTGAAGTTGATCAAGAGTAACAAAATCCTGATTAAGTGGAGTAAGTGGATCTGGATTATTAGTCTCTGGTGGATCCTCTCCAAGAGGAACATTAGTCTCTGCAAGTAGTTGCTGTTCTTCTTTTAATTGTTTTTGAGATGACTTAATCTCTTCTACAATTTTATAAAGTCCTTTGATGTCAGATTTTACGTAGTCAATATCTTTATCATAATACTTGACTTCTGGAAGTTCTGAGATCTCTTCTCTTAACTCAGTAAAATACTTTA
>Ga0098042_1000112_pt1 | contig 28475 bp, 46 predicted proteins | sample 9_EtaG_FD_75066 | JGI IMG/M metagenome (GOLD analysis project Ga0098042, IMG submission 75066) | Marine viral communities from the Subarctic Pacific Ocean - 9_ETSP_OMZ_AT15188 metaG | ecosystem: Environmental > Aquatic > Marine > Oceanic | place: Pacific Ocean | collected 2015-01-10
GCTATGGCATCTCCTGCGTTCTCACCTATTCTTACATTAGATGTACCACTTGTAGATGTTATTATCTCACCACTAAATGTTGTATTTCCTGATACACCACCTGCTAATGTAACTGCACCATCAAATGTACCACCATTAGTCTTGCTTACTGTATCTGCCACCGAAAAAATATCATAAACTATGACCACCAAGAGGTCATCTGCCGATGCTCCTTGTGACAATACAACAGACGTACCACTGGTACTTGTATAGTCTGCACTTCCTAGCAGAACACCATTCTGAAATACATCAATGTAGTTTGTATCTGCATAAGATAGAGTTACACCCTCGCTACTAGCACCAGTAAATATAGTCTGACTAGCAGTAGCAGTATAGGTATGTACTCGTCTTACTCCATTGCTTGGACTTGTTCCTATATATGGCATTGATTATATCCCTTGTGATTCCACAAATGTTTTATAATTAGCTTTGACTGTATCTGTCCATACTGCATTGGCTACTGCTTGTACTTCGGTAGCTTCTTTGCTTATGTCAATGTCTGTGTGTGTCCATTTACCATCTTTATCTTTTGACGATGTGCATGGCTGTAAAATATGCCTATGCCTTGACCTGCTAATCTCTATGTCATTTTCTTTAATAACTGTATCTGTAGCTATTTGAACATTCCAACTACTTATGACTTCTATTTTTCCTATTACTATTTCTTTAGTTATTGCCATTTTTTCTCCTATCTAAACTAAATAATCAAAAGCACCATATATATATCTGCTATTACCAAATTCATTAAAACTTACATAAGACGCACTTCCACCAGTTTTTATAAAATACAGTTGAGAATAACTACTTGGCAAATATAACATACATCTAATATCAGAGCTTGAATTATCAATCCAACATTGTCCAACAACAGCAGGAATAGCTTTATGAGCAAAGGGTAAACCTCCTAATATCATTGGTGCTGTGTTACTTGCTGAGTCATTTCTTTGAAGATAAAATTCTGCATGAACAGAATTTCCTGCTTTTGTATAATGTGCATTAGGTGAAGCAATAGTAATAACAGTACTTCCATCATGAAGAGATGGTGTCCAAGTACCTTCTTCATAGTCATCAATCAGATTAGATGCAGTAGCAGTAGTCACACCAAGATGAACACCTTTACTTGATGCACCAAAAACAATGTTATCTGACAAAGTAGATACACCAGTTACACCTAATGTGTTTGATAAAGTAGTTGCACCAGTTACACCTAACGTACCACCTACACTAGCATTACCACTTATCGTTGCACTATCAACACTAATAGACGTAGGAAATACTGTTGTTATTTGATTGCCAAGATAACCCATTATGTAATCTCCATGATAGATAATGTAATCGATACCTTGTCTGCCACAGAACAATCTACTTGTAATTTATCAGTAGTTTCTAAAACAACTTTGTTTCCAGCTAATATTTCTAATGATGATCCTACTGGTATAGGTGCATCTTTTAGTAAGAATGTTGTTGTGTTTGTAGCTGCTCTACCACCACCACTTGTATCAGAAACCAACTTTACATCTGCTGTTACCTGGCTTGTATGAACATTTGCTATAACCATTCCTAATACAACAGTTGTCGTGCTACTGGGTGTAGTGTATAAATCTTCAGGTGTTCCTGCACTTGCAGGCATAACATCATGTGATACTACCTTAAATGTATTTGGCATTTACTTCTCCTATCCTAAAGCTATTGCAAGAGCAACTATATCATCAGTAGTTGCTGCTCCAATATCACTTGCTAATTCACTTGCACTTCTACCCTCAATCGTTGTGCCATTTACCCTTAGAAAATCATCATCTGCTACACCTGATGTAAATGTAGCAACATTACCACTAGATATTCCTGATGTTGGTAATTGTGATGTAAGGGCAAGTGTTCCAGCAGTAGCTGGTAAAACTACAGTTATGTTACCTGAAAAATCAGAATGTGCTGGTGCAGTGAACTGAACATAGTGTGCATTGCTTGATTCACAGTATAAACGTATATATGATTGTGAACCACCATTCTTGATTGATATTGCACCCTGGGATATATCAACACCAGTTGATCCGTCTATTCTGACAACACCACTACCATTTGGTGTTAATGCAATGTTGCCATTACTTGTAGATACAATTTCATTACCATTTACATCCAAATCTCCACCTAGTTGTGGTGTGCTATCTCCTGATACTTCTGTCAAAGATGTCTGTGTTGTGATTTGCCAAGCTGAACCTGAGTAAACTTTAAGTGCGTTTACTGACGTATCGTAGAATAAATCACCAGCATTTAGTGCATCACCATCATTGTCTACTGATGGCTCACTAGACTTTGCACCTAAATATACATCATCAAAATTATCAAGAATAGTAGCTGCACTTGTTGCACTTGCTGCTGCTGCCGTAGCACTATTCGCTGCATTTGTTGCTTGCGTAGATGCTGCACTTGCACTTGTGCTTGCATTTGATGCCTGAGTAGATGCTGTGCTTGCACTATTTGCTGCGTTTGTTGCTGATGTTGCTGCTTCACTTGCTTTTGTTGTAGCTGTTGTAGCAGAAGATGCTGCTGATACTGCATCAACTAATAATGCAAAATGGTCTGTATCTGTAAGACTATCTCCAACAACAGAAGCTGCCACACATATATAAACATTGTTGAGTTCAGCAGTAGTAGTTGATTTGATTATGTCTCTTTCAACATAGGCTGCTGTTGTTACTGTTGCATCTGATCCTTTGAAAGTTCCTAATTCTTGCGTAACAGACAACTCTCCTGAACTGTCAAATGCTAGGACCTTACTTGCTCTATCTGTTGCTCCTACTGTAAATTCAGTAGATGTCATAGTGTTAGTTCGTGATAGTTTTATTGTTCTATCTACTTCTTCCTGCATCTGTTGACTGATAAATGTCAGCCTATCTAACGCATCTTCGTGTGTAGCAGCAGGAAATGGATCGTTTGCAACATAGTCCGTAGACTGTGTCAGTGCCATGTTTCTTCTAATAACAACAGTAACACCACTTGCAGGAGCAGAGCCAAATACAACATTACCACCACTGGCATTACCAGCATTTGTCACTGTATAGTTTGTTGTTAGTGACTGTACTGTTTCAACGCCTGTGCTTGATCTAAGTATAACAGTTAGGTCTGCATCAGCGAATATTTTGAATCCGTATGCAAATGTTGTGGTACTTCCGTTACCACTATAACTGTTTTTTGTGGTCGTACTACTTACTGTCATATTCACCTCATTGTTTGTTTTTACAATATTTTTTGTTTTTTAACAAGATACTTATTCAAAAGCAGAAACTATATTCAATCCTTCTTTAGCTAATAAAATCATACTTCTGTAACTTTCATCAATCATTTGTCTTTTATCAGTAGCACTAAATCCATCATTGTTATATATCAATCTTATTGTTGATTGTATGTTTGACATGGCTTCTGCAATCTCGACAAGAGGTAATTTGTTATATTCTGTTTGCCTAAATACTTCTTTTACTTCTTCAAAATTCAAATCTTTACTTAATTTTTTTGCAGTAGTTACTCTATCTTTTATTTTGTTGTACTCTTTGTAAAATCTTGTTATTGGCTCTGCACCCATACTTGGATGCCTTACAATAAATGCTTTGATAACAGGTGTATCTGCTAGAGTTTTTGCTGGTTCTATAGGCTCTTTGATAAGTCCAAGTTTTTTTATTGCAACATCACTCAACTCTAAAGCATATTGTCCTAAAGTTCCTGTCCAACCTCTAATAAGATGATCTATTTTTGCAGGAGATGCCATTGGAGAATCAGCAACACCTATTGCTAAATTCAGTTCTGCTATTGTTTTTCCTAAAAGTTTTGCTGTAGCACTTGTATATTCTGTATATTCATATTGAGAAAGCAAAGGCTCTACTCTTCTTGGAACTATTGGTCGATCTGAGAATAAACTCCTATTTGCGTAAAATTCAATGAAAGGTTTTATGAAATCTGGTATTGGTCCAAGATTAAATAGATTATCTTTGCCCATTTCTGCAAAAAACTTTGTTACACTCTGAGGGTCTTTTTCAAATGCAAAATCTAACATCCTTTCTGCACCTGTACCAAACAATAGTCCAGGTTCAAAAGGTTTAGGTATTCTATAAACAATTTCGTTTTCACCTTCTCCTGTAATGACTATCCAAAAAAGATCTTTTTGCCATTGTGGTAGTTCTCTGTATGTTGGGTTATCGTGATTTACCGACCACAATAAAATACTTGGAAGTGTAATTGTAGTAAATATTGCAGCACTTGTCTTGACAGGTCTTTGTTTAAAAGCATCAACTATCTTCACATAACCTTGTAATCTAGCATTGAAAAAGGATGTTATTCTGTTCCAACCTTGTATTTTATTACCCATTTTTGCAAAGTCTATGGTTATGTCTCTTGCATCAAAACCACTTTTTTCAACAACATCACGATCTGTCAAACGACCTCTTTTTTTGTATGCGTCAAGTGAAATTTTATATTGACCAATTCTTGACCCACTCTCAAAAATTTCTGACAATATTCGCAACATCTCTATCGGATTAGACACTTGATTTCTTACTTTACCTTTTGTGAGTTGTGCCTTCAAATCTTTTGAAAAATATCTTCTATCCATACTTATAAACATAGATTGCATAGCACCTGATCTAGTCCATTCTTTGTAAAGATTTGTTTTACCAAGCATGTGCCAAAAACCCATAGCCGTATGATAGAGTGGTATAAAGTTTTTATCACTAAATATAGCAGCAGAAACAGTATCTCTTTGAAAATTACGCAATATAAAATCAGGAGACAGCGTTGATCCTGCCCTCAAAAGCCTTGATGGTGTAGACAAAAATCTCATCAAAATGTTTTGTGATGTTCCACTTGCATCTTTGAGTGCTGTAGCAACCTCTGTACCTACTTCCCATACCTCCCTTTTACCATTTCTAAAAACAACAATCTCTGATGGTCCTGCATCCTGTGAGTTTCTTCTAAATACAGAAAATCCTTGTAACGCTTCAGGTTTTATCGCACCAACATCTTCTAAAACTTTTGACAACTCTTCTACTGTAACTCTTGTTTGCTTGAGTTTGCTTGGTACTTTACCCATTTCTGGAAAAACATCAGGTGTCTTTTCGATCATCTCAACAAATTTTATATTTGTTCTGTTTCTTTCTGCTAGTGTTATGAAATGGATTGTATTTAAATGCACACTTTCAAGTGGATTGATTATTTTTTTTTCACTGCCTTTAAAAGTTTTGAGTGGATTTGTAATACCTTTACCAAATTTTGCATTTGCATCAGATAAACCCTCTTCTAAAACTCTGTAGAATGGCACATAATCTTTGTTTGCTTCAAATATCTTTGCAGCAGTTTCTTTTGATATGATACCAGAATCAACAAGATATTGAGTTAACTTGCCTTGATATTCATTTAACTCTCTAAAAGTTGCTTCGTACTTGTCATTAAAATTTTTAACAACATCTCTAGCTGCTGCTTGATCTATACCTGTTTTTTTACCTTGTGCTTCTTTTTCAATGCTTCTTTTTGAAACGACATAAGATGTAAAATCTTTGTAATCTTTTTCAGTTTTTATTGGCTCAAGTATTTTTAGTAAACTTTTGCCACCATCTAATTTAAGTGTGTTTGCCTTGAAAGTTCCAAACTGAATAAAGTGCATGGCTCTTCCAATCATCCCTGGTTGTACTCTTGCTTGCACATAAGGATCGACTGTGTTCTCAAACTTATTACCAGCTTCTCTTGCTTTTCTTACAACACTTAATATAGGGTGTAGTTTATCAAAGTATTGAGTGACTATCTGACTTTTGATGTTAGTTAAACCTTCAGTCTGTTTTGGCATCTCAAACTGGATTTGCTCGTTTACTTTGTTGACTGATTCTCTTGTTTCAATAGTTGGTTTTTCTACCTCTACCTTTTTTTCTTGTGTTAGAACACTTTGTTTTGGCTCTGTATTTGGTTTAAAAGGTTCAGGTTTCTCAGAGCCTTTAGGGGAATCTCTAAACTTTTCTATATTAACTGAAGCAGCATCTTCTAATTTTCGAGGTTCGTTAAGTATTTCATCAACAACTTTGCTATGTGTTTTGTCGGTTTCTTTCACTCTTTGTGTGACCATTCTTGCACCTTTTTCTCCAATGCCGAATGTTCCTAAAACAAGAGCAGTATTTATGAGTTCATCTCTTGATGGAAGCTGTCCTTCCAATATTGTACCCATGCCTGTAAATGCACCATACTGAGCAGCATATTTACCCATCAAAGTTTTTGCACCTACCCAACCAGGCAAAGCCATAGCTGTTCCTAATGTGAGACCTGACTTAACACCCTCTTTGAAACCATGATCTATGAATATATCCCACCACTCTGAAAATGTATTTACTTGTCCTCTTTGTAATGCTTCTATATACATACCTCGTATAGACTCATTAACAAATCCAGCAGTTGCACCACCAGCAAAAACATTACCACCTGTTGCTGCTGTTCCAAGAAATCCTGCTGGAAGATATACAGGAAGATCAGCACCAATATTAGAAATACTTTCAAACCATCTTTCTAAAACACCTGTATCTTCAGGTTCAGGCAACAAAGCATTTTTTGCGTCATATCCAACATCACCTTTTGAATGATATTGTAGGGCAAGATTTATAGTAGATTTACCAACACCTCTTTCCCAATATCTTTGCCACTCAGCATCCTCACCGACTAAAAATTGTTTAGTTTGTTTAACATCTTTTGTAACTTGCTCTTTCAATGCACCTGTTCGGAACTCTGCTTCATCCTTAATACCTTTCCATATTGATTGCCAATATGTTTGAATAGGCTCTACTGTTTTGTTTTTTTCTGTATTTGGGAAACCAAAACTATCTGTCAATTCATCATCAGGAAACCCAGCATCTTTTAAAATTAAAAACTCTTCCTTGTTTTTTTCTTTTGTTTCTTCAGCATTATATCCTGCATCATTTAATATGAGATTTTGGAGTTCTCGTTGATTCATCTCTGAGTCCTGAGTTTAAGCCATACTGGATATTTACCACTTGTAAACCATAGTTGATAAGGTCCTGAGTTTAGATAGTCTTGTTGAGTAAAAAGATCTATATTAGTAACACCAATTAGTCTTGCAACCTCTTCTCTTGTAGGTGGTCGAACTTGGTCAAGAGTTAAATCGTTTTGATTATCAATTCTTAAACTGTTTTGATAGTTTTTAAGTATTTCTTTACTTGTTATTCTATAAAAATTTTCGTCTTTTAAAATATAATCATTACTTCTTCTATCAAGCAATGAAATTGCTGACTTCCCTTCTGCTAATCCTCTTTCAAATCTTTTTCTCATTTGGATAGAAAAGTCAAAAAATCTTGCTTCACCACCATTATCAAACTGCCTATATATTTTTGTACCAAGAATAAGATCTTTATTACCATTAAGAAATTGACCAAATAATTTAAAATCTCCTGCTGTATCAGGTTTTTGAAAAGAATTTATATCACTTACTAATGTTCTAAATGTAGCGTTATCAATATCATCTCTTTCAAGAATACTTTTTGCTTGTGTTTCACCCTCAATCAAAAACTTATCATTTATTGATCTTACTTCTCTTGAAACTATTTTTTCAAATATTCGTCTGTAAACTACTGGTGCTGTTTCATCAGCGAAATTACCATCAACATTTTTCATTAATATTGTTTGTAAATTGTTTCTCAAAGTTGCACCACCTGAACCCTGAAACTCTAATTTTTTAATTTTATCAAAAGTAAGTGTGCCATCTAAAGCTGCTGGGAGATTATCATTGAAAATTGTTTCATTGTTTTCTCTTATCTGATTATTTTTTTCAAACTGTCTAAATCTAATTTCAGATTCAACTTGTGTTGCTTTCTGTTCTGCAAGTGCAATCACTTTACTCTTTTCACTTTCAGACAAAGTTTTCCATACTTTTTGTTTATCTTCATCACCACCAAAAGTGCCATCTTTTACTTCTGATACTTTATCATTTATAATAGAACTGTTTGTATTTGGCTCTCTGTTAAGGTCAAAATCAACATGATTACTAAGTGAAGCAATATTATTATTTGTTATAATAGTTTTTTGTTGTGTTAAAAGTGTTGATAAAACACTCCCCTTTGATGTTGAAAACTCTTTACCTGACTTTGATGTGATCTCTTTTTGTATTGTGTTTAAATCTGTTATTGATGTTGAATTTGTTATTTTGTTTTGAATTTGACTAACTGCATCCTCAGAAGTTTTGTTCTTCAAAAATGTTCTAATTTGTGATGATGTGTATGATATTGGAATACCTGATACTTTTGCTTCGTTTATTGTATCAATTATTTTTTTTCTTTTGATCTCATACTCAGGGTCTTTGGAGTTGATTGACCTCAAGTCAGACAAACCTTTGTCTATATTGCTATCAATTTTTGTTCCTGCAATTATGTTTCCACGATTAAAAGCATTTTGTTTTGCCTTCAACTTAAAAGAGTCAAAAGTTGATGAAAGTTTTTGTTTTAAAAGATTCGATCTTCTTGAATCATAGTCTTTATCAAACCTTCCTTTAAATTTGTTTATTATTTTATTAATTCTTTCTGTAGCATCACCGACTGTAGTATCTTTTGTTTGAAGTTCGTTTGATCCTGCTAAATCTAAAAACTTAGACTCCTCTTCTGCTATTATGGCTTTATCTTCTCTATCTCTTTCAGCCATGCCAAAATTAAAAGCTATTTGTTGTGCTGAGTCTGCGAATGATGCCAATGCTTGTCCAGGAGCAGCAAACGCACCTGTATTGGCAGCAGGAGACAATGATCCTGTAGCTAACTGTTGCGTTGTTCCTCTTCCTTGATTATATATTGGTATTTTTGCCATGTTACACCATCATTGCTCTTGAGCCACTTTCTAATAAACTTTGATAAGCCTTTGTTTTTAATGCTCTTGATCTTGCTGCACCCTCTGTTCTTAATAAAGTTGCAGCAGCTATTTGTCTTGTTTGTTCAATGTCAGAAGCGTACTGAATACGCAGTGCATCTTTTTCTGTATTAAAATAAGCATCAGCCAAGGCTAACATTGGACTGCCACTCATAGTTATACCAGAAGTAGCCGTTGCAACTCTTTGAGTGCCAACTAATCTTTCTGATTGTTTTCGTAAATTGTTTTCTTCATCAATTTTTGCTCTTTGCAAAAGTATAGCTTCATTTTCTTCTACTTGAGCATTATACTCTGCTGTTTGTTTAGCTGCTCTGGCTGCTGCCATATTCCCTTTGTAACTTAGGAATCCTGACCCTGCTATTGCTGCTACTACAAATGGATCAGCCATTATTTCACCCACGCATAACGAATATAATCTGCACCATCAGGACCAAACTTCTTCATTATTCCCTCTTCCTCAAACTTTAGCCACTTTATAAATCTAACAGCTTTTTCATCATTTGAACATATACTTGCTTGTAGTCTAAACAGATTGTTCTCTTCTATCATAGTCATTATCATCTTTTTTACAATCTTAGCCATCCTATACGGAAACTCTTGTCCTTTGACTCCTAGCACAAACCATGCTTCTGCTACACCATCCCACAACAAACTTATACCACCGATAGCTGCAATGATGTCTTTATACATAGCAACATATCCATTTACCTCGTCTTTACAAAACGCATCTCTGTGCGATTGCAAAAACTGAAAGTCAGTAGCTATAGCCTGAACATGATATTTCTCTAGCTTTTCAAGTCTAAGCATCAAAAGTATTTGACCTCCTCATTATCGCAAGAACTGTCATAGGCAAAGGCTGTGATTGCTGTATTACAACCTGTGCTTCATTCTCATATCCTGCTGGAAAAGATATTTCCTTATCTCCTGTAAACATTGGTACGGCTGTGTCCATAGCCATACTACTGTCTCTAAATGGTATTCTATCCAAGTTACTCACATCTGGTCCTAGTTCTGCACCCACTGTATCAAGAAATCTTGCAGTAACACCATGTATTCTTTTAATCTTGCCCTGTGATGTACCATCATTTGCACCACCTTCCAACCTCAAAGTTTTTATAAAACTTGTATATCCAAGACCTATGTGTGCTTTTGTAACTGATCTATCTAATGTTATTGATCCACCTGAGACTGTTTTGTCTGCATGTGCAGAACCATCTGCAAGTATTTGTACTGACTGCCCTTCAAGGTGATTAAGTCCTGTGATTGTTGTTGTGGCTGATCCTGAGTATGTCAATCCACTATCAACAAAAAAAGCATCTGTAATATCTGATCCAAAGTTTATTGATTTAAGAAATACTATGTGTCTTGTTGTTACACTGTTTATTGTTAGTTTTACACTTAGATAAACCTGATCTTCTGCACCACTAGGTATAGCTGTGATACTTTCTACAACACCACTGCCACCAAGAACATGACCATGCCATCCAACAGTTCCATTTGCTCTATCGTATGTAAGACCTATCAACTCACCATTTGCACTTACAAACCAAAGTATCAACTCAGGCTCTTGTTGCCATATCATATCTGTCAAACCACCTCTAGTAATGTGATCTGCAAGCACAGTCAAATCTACACCAAGTAATCCATCTGTATCTAAATCAAATGTAATCTCTTTAACTTTCTCTGTGCCTTTCTGCACAAGTATAGTTGAGTTTCCTGCTCTAAGTGGTCTTACCTGTGATGTTCCAAATGTTGTTTCTCTCAAAACATTTACATTTGTTGGTGTTACTGGTTGTGTTCCTGTGCCACCTGACAAAGTAAACTCAGCACTTGTTGTAAGTATCTGAAGAAATCTACCTGGCAAAAGATGTTTGATAACATTGACTTGATCTGATGCTATAGTGATATTCACAGCATCATCATCATTTATACCTGGTGTATGATTCTCAAAGTCAGCAGACACACTGCCAAATATACTTTGTGGTTGATGTGTTGTTCCTGCAAAGAATAATCTTTCTTCATAAAAAGCTAATGCCTTTGGAAAGCCACGAACAGAACTAAATGCACCCTCACTCCACTTTGTCGTAGGATTACTTGACCCAACTACTGAAGCTGGTAGTGTGCTTTTTACATCTGCTGTTACCTGTGTTGCACTTGTAAAACCAGTAATCTTGATAAATCCAGTACCACTATGTAAAAACTCCCAGTCTATATCACCATAAGTCTCTGTGCCTTTTGTGTGGACTGGTGCTGTTGTGCTACTTGTATGTGATCCTGAGTTTGATTTCTTGTAAACATTATCACCATTACGAACTGTAGCATTTTGTGCATAACTTGTTGATGCTGCCCACGCATCATGGTTTACCTCTATGATTTCTCTAAACCTGAACAATGCTCCAACATGACCAGACTCAAACGTATCTGCTGATGCAACTATTGTTATACCTGTGCCTGTAGTCGCACTTGCATACAAAGTAGTTGTAGTTAGGTTTTCATCTAGGTAAGGACCATCTGTAAAATCTATATCTGTAAGTGTAAAACTTGTTGCTGAAGTTCTTGTAAGTTTTGCTGGTTCATGTGACTTGTGAGCAATAAACAATACATCTGCTGACTGTGCAAAGTTAATCTCAAATATCTCAGTTACGCTATAAGTCGTTGTAACTTCTACTATTTTTCCACTTGTGCCACCTGAAGTATAAGTTGTAAATGCAGAACTGTTTATACCTGATAGTTGAAATGTATTTGCAGTTTTTCCTGCAACAGTAAACTCACGATTGTTTACCTCTGTCATGCCTACAACACCTGATATAAATACTCTATCACCATTGTTATAGCCATGAGATGTAGCTGTAACTACTGCTGGGTTTGCTTTTGTTATGGCACTTATAGTTTTTGTTGCTTCTGTAAGAATACCACCATCTTTGAAGAACCTTACATAGTTTGCACCAAACTCAAGCACATAAGCCTGCTCATCTGAAAACTCAAAGTTGACTAGCTTGACTTTGCCGTTGTCTTTGGATGTTCCTGCAAATGTTGTTCCAGGTCTGCGAGTAATGCCACCTGACGGAAACACCAACATATTCTCTAGTGTATCACAACCCTCACTATATTTCTGTAGATCAATCCTGCCTGATAGTTTAGGCGATAGTTCTCCTGCTCTGAAATTAGTTAAGATTGTCGATACTCTTGCCATACTACAACCTTACGTTTGTAAACTCATCAGCCACCAATTTGTCAGGTTTTCCTTCAAGTGCATCCATTGCTCTTGCTTCTTTTACCTTTTGCTCATACATACCATACATTGATTGTGCAACTGTTGTGCTGCCTGTGATTGCATACGCTGTCTCTGATGCAAGTCTGTAGGCTATAGCATTTGACAGTAGACTATCAAACTGTTCCGTATCTGTAACTCTTGCCAAGTAAACTATTCTGCATGTTGCTTCATCTGAAAGTATCTTTCTGCCTTCTATCTTGAACATAACTTGACTATCATAAGGCGAAATCTCTGCATCTACGTTTGATGTAAAGAATGACAAGACACGCAAACAAAATGGGTCTGTTGGTAAAGTAAACTGATTGGCAAAACCAAAAGAAGGTGCTGTACTATCTGCTGCTAACTCTGCTCTTTCTATCGCACAGTTCCAAGGATGTGATCTAAGTGTTGCATCTCTTACTGTTGCAAACCTTCTGTTACAAAGTCTTGCTTCTTTTGAATTTTCTGTAAGAGCAGTAATAGTTGCTGCACCTAATAAATCCATAGCTTCATTACATATATCTACTACTGAGGGCATAATTAAACCTTTGAAAAAGGGGGATTGCTCCCCCTCTTAGTTAGTTGATTACATACTCAATGATAAAAGACATATCACCAGCAGTACCACCTGTTGCATTAAATGTTGCTGCAACATAATAGTACCCACCTGGGTCTGTAGACTCTCCTGCATTTTCGTAAACTTTAGCACCAATAGTATTAATATTGGCAGCTTCAGTTCTTAAATCTGCAACGGCTGTAGTTCCGTCTGCAACTGATGTTGCATAGAAATCTTCATCTACAACTGTTCCGTTAGTCTGATAAAGTCCTACATTGAAAGTACAGCTTCCACCTAATCCATCTGCTGCAACCTTAATTGCAGTGATAGACGCATTACTTGGAATCGGAGCAAACATAACAATATCATTGTCTGTACTGTCTCCTGCTGCCAAAGCTATCGTTCCTTGAGCCACACGCAAAACGCCATTAAGCTCTTGTGAATTACTAGCAACTTGAGGAGTAGCTTCAAAATTAGCTACAAGTGTTGAATTTTTTGTAGTCATTTACTTCTCCCTTATGCTGACTCATCACAGTCTATCTGAACGACTTTTTCTTCTTCCATTCTCGTAGCACCGATACTCATGCAATAGTAGACCTGAGTTGCGTAACCTTTGTCACTTCTCTCGTCTATTCTTGCCATCACATCTTTACCAATCGCTAATGTAAGACCATCCTCTGCCCACGCAAAACATGAACGGATGTTGCCAGTCTTTGATAGTCTGTTGGTTACAATGAACTCAAATCCCATGAAGGTATTGATCTCACCCTGGACAAGTGCCTTGACTGTGTTGAAGTCAGAAGATGTTACATTTGTATCTCCTAACAACGCATCAATCTGCTCTGGACCAACGGCTATATATCTTGGGATTGAGGGATCAACTGATGCTAAGTCAAGAGTCTTTTTAGCTGTTCTTAACTTTGCAACTGTCAAATCAGCACTACCATTTGCTATCTGATTTCCAGCTAACATGGTTGTGGATGTTGAACCAGTCTCACCTGTAAACGCAGTTCCTGTTGCTGCTTCAATGATAACATCATCCATTGATCTTCCCATAGCTGCTGCTGCTGCTTGAGCATAAGCACTTGTTGGATCAATAAGCATACGAACTTTGTCTTGCTCATCTATGAGATCTGCGAACTCATAGTCTACTAATGACACTCTTCTTCTAGCATGAGGAGTATCGATTTGGGGTGTATCAGAATGGCGAGTTGTACGCTTTTGAGCAGTAACTTTGCCGATCTGATCGAAAAAGGCATTTTTTCCTGTTACAGATTCTACCCTTACAGCATCTCTCAGTAATGAACCCATTTGCTGAGAAAGCATCTGCACATTGGCAGAATACTGTTGGACAAATGCCGTAGTTACGTTTATTGACATTTTTTTCTCCTGTTAATAACTACGTTTTCATTTTAACTACTTTCGAGGTGCTACCCTTTCGGACACTCCTAGGATTTTCAGACTCGTTAGGTCTATCGTCTTTCCGATTGCCAGAAGGACTTGATGGCAAGCTACCCTTCACTACCCACTCGTAATATATATTAGCGAGTTCTTTGGGATTCTGTAAGTTTCTTTGCGTTCCAAACTCTACTGCTAAACGCAAACACTCTAATCTAATTTCATGCTGCTCCAACTGTCATCTCATATAAATCTTGTACTTCTTTAACTGCTTTCTCTCTTGCAACTGGATTTTTTCTATCCCAATAAGCATGAGACTTGTCATTCATTATAGTATCAATTCTTGACTTAGCATCAGCAGGACTCATTCTATAATTCACAGAGTTTTCTGATATTGTATCTTCTTTTGTAACAGAAGTTTTAAAATCTGCAAAGTTTGCAAACGCTTTGATAAATGCAGGATGATTGCCAACCTTAGTACCATCTTGTAAAACCATGTCTAACAAATCTTGACCAGCTATATCTGCAACTGCTCTGTTTGCTTGTGATACCTTTGCATCAAAGTCAGCACCCCACTCAGCTTTTAGACTTTGTTCAATCTGTTGTCTTTGTTGCTCAGAGTCTTTTGACATTGCTTCTGTTGTTTGTTGAATACTACTTCTGTAATAATCTAATATACCATTAGCCTGTGTCTTTGATAAACCAAGTTTGTGTGCAATATCTGTGTATGTATTGACATCTCCCTCAGTTAGTATCTGACCATCAGCTTTTATTTCATAACCACTTGGTTGTTCAGGCTTACCTAACTTTGTATAAATATTATTTAGATCATCCTCTGTGGGATTTTTTGGTAATGGTATTTTATCTGCACCAATTAATCTTTGTGCGTTTACAAAGGAAAGTCCTAAGTTTCCTACGTCATTTATGCTTTGTAGACTTGGATGATCTCTGATTTCTTCAGGTAACTGTTGTAGAAACTCACTTCGAGATCCACTTCCACTGGCTAATTCAGCAGGAGTTTCAACTGGCACACTAGGTTGTGTTGGCTCAGTTTGGATTGCCTGTTGTTCTGTTTCGTTCATTTGTTTCCTCTTCTAACATATTTAAAATGTGCAAGTATACTGTTCTCTTGCCTTCTTCAAAAGCCGTTCCGTTACTATCGTTCTGAACGTATGTTGTATTACGATAATTACATCTTGCTTCTAAATCTTGTAACACCTTTTTTCCACTATCGGTAGTAAAAACTTGCCGATACATATATTTAATAGCTTCAATTTCCTTGACCACCACCTACCATCCTTACTGCTTGTGATGCCTGTAAAGCTGTATTTACATCTTCCTGATCCTGTTGTCTTTCCATTTGCTCCTGTTGCATAATCTGTCTTTGTTCTCTGATTTCTGCAACTTCTGCATTTGTTTTCAAGACACTCTTTGGAACACCTAATGAATCTGTAACATGTCTGACAAGACCATCTGCATCTAAATGATCTCCAACTGGTAAACTCTGTGATAATGGTAACAATATCTCTAATGCTTTCATTGTTGAGTTTAGGCTTGTTGACTTCTGTACCTTTGCAAGTGGTGATACATATTCGATATCTATGTCTCTGCCTTGCAGTATCTCTGGTGGTATAGCAAGCATTTCACTTCTAAGCATCAACGAAAACACTCTATCAATCAAAGGCTTTAACATCTCATTCATCAATCTTCCAAGCACAGGACCTATCACTCTCATTCTTTCTTCCTGTCTTTGCACAACTTCTGTGGCTGTCATGTTTGGAGATGTGCCACTTAGTAACTGGTCAACATAGAAAGCACCTCTGATTGCTTCTCGTCTTTGTTGCTCCATATTCAAACCAATAGGTATGTTAGCACCTGTATTCAGTGGTGATATTGTATCTCTTGTACCTGATCTAAAGAAGTTTAGTCCACCTGGTTGTGTTCTAACTGGCAAAATGAAGCCATCATCAGGAACTAATAGTGGAGGATCTATTTGCTTTTGTGCTGCCTGAATGATGGTCTTACTCATTAGGTTCAACATTTTCACATCAGCGAGAGCCGTCATGGCTGGGGAGCGACCCATGATCTCTCCTGTGCTTTTTAGAAAACGAGGAACAACATAAGGAAACTCCTCGAAACCACCAATAGACAAGAACTGTTTTGTCTCCATATCAATATAGAAAGATGCAAAAGGCATGTTCTGATTATCAGGTTTATCAGGATTCCTGTTCATCCTTGGCAACACCACATGAAGCAACTCTACTTCTTCATCAGGTTTTTGCTCAAATTTCTTCTTGATATATTCCGTTACATTGTCCAAGCCAAATCTTTGAATGACTTGTCTAACTGGACTCTTGTACTTTCTGAATACAGTATCAACTAAACCAAATTGATTTTCCTGTATAAAAAACTCTGATATGTGTCTTGTAGAAAACCTTAGTGTTTTATCTTCCATCTCGATAAACATACAGCCAGTACCAAACACAACTAGGTCTACATACATACCATGCACTTCTGTTTCAAAGTTTGATCTGTTGAAGGCTCTCATCATACTCATTGATGAACTTTCAAGCCATTCACGCACCTCATCATCTCTACCTATGTTTTCATCTTTCATATCCAAATGAAACCAAGGTGTAGCACCTGATGTAAGCATACCATGCAAAGCTGAAGATAATAGATCAACAGCTAACTGTGATGTACTATCAAATATATTCTCTGATCTTTTTTCACCACGACTTCTTTTTCTTACAATGTCAGACTTTTCAGGCAACATAAAGTCAGCTAGTTCCTGATAGTGTGTGTTCCAATACTTTCTGTAAGTCTCAAGATAATTAAGTCTGTTGACTAACTCTTTTGCAAAATCTGCCATTTAATACCCTGACCCTGTTAATCCTGGTGTTCCTGTAGTTGTTGATGCAGAACCTGATGTCAAACCAGTTACTATTGTTGATCCACGACCTCTTCTTCTTCGTCTTTCATCTGCAACATTCTCTTCAGCCAAAGCTGCTGCTCTTTGTGTATCAGCATCATCAACCATCATTGGTGGATCAGGTGGAGGTGGTGGTGGAGGTATATTTACTTTTGGTCTTAAAAATGACATTTGCTTCTCCTAAACTACTGACCTAGGTCCTTTACCTCTTTGTAAAGCACCATATCCTTCAATAAATGTTCCAGCTTGTCCTGCTCGTTTTGTTCTTCTTGTTCCTCTTGTTCTTGTAAGGATTGTTTCTTGTTCATCAGGAATAATCTCAGGTGTAATCTCAGGTGTAACTTCAGGAGTCACATCAACTCTTTGCACTGGTGGTGGGTTGTCATCACTTCCTGAAGTACCACCCCCTATAGGATCAAAGTCTGGATTACCACTAAATACTCTACCACCAAGAAAGTTTTTTCCAATAACACCTTGATAGTTACCTTTATCATCAGTAACCATCTCACCACCTCTTCTAAGTTCTCTTGCCTGTTGTTCTTTGGAAAACTGCGTTACAAGAGACAATGCTCCTGCACCTGGAACAGCAGCATCTAACAATTTGTTTCCTGTTATTGATGCAGCCTGTGCTTCTCTTTCTAATTTTTGTGCCTGTAAATTTTCTGCAAGTCTTGTAAATTCGTATGGATCTTGAACACCTGACTGTGCCATTGCCTTTCTTTCTCGGTCTGCTTTTTGTTTTGCAATACCTCTGACATCATCTTCAACACCCATTCCTGAACTGTTGCCATTACTACCACCCATGTCTACCTCCTTGCAGACTTGACAAAGCCAAGTTTTTTATTTCTCTGTCTGAGCCAAAACGCAACCTGATACCCTTTTCTCTTAAAAAAATATCTAAAATGTTTCACTCCTTTTAAGGTATAATCTTTTTTTGAAATAAAATCAATCATCCAAACATCTTTTCCACCACCTTGATAACCACCATGAGGGAACTCTCCTGTTTTCATATACTCATCTAATTGCTTTTTATTTGGAAAACCCCAAGTGCCAAACATAACAAGTTCATGTTCTAATCGTATTACCTGATACTGATTTAACATCACTGGCACAACAATACATCTGCATATCTGTTCCAAGTTATACGTCTTATGCAAGTCACTATACTGCATCAAGATCAGTATATCTCGCAAATCTTCATACTTACTCATGCAAAAATATTATAACTATTATCAGCAACAGCTTGTGGTGGTCTTGTATAACTCTTTCTATTCTCAATACCTATAGCCAAATATCTAAACGCATCTGCTGCATGTGATGTATAGTCATGCCTTGGCTGATCCCTAAACCTCTTCTTCTTCTCATCCCACTCTTGCCTGTATTGTTTCATCATCTCAAGACCTAGATGACACTTATCCCTGTCAAAGTAACACTTTGGCATCAACAATCTAGCAGCATTGATACCATCAGCTATCTTCATCTTCGAAACCACCTTGAAACGTATGCCAAGACTAAACGCTGTCTCCATCCGTGATTTGCCAGACCCCAACTCTCTAATTTCAATATCATGTGGAGCAAGGTGGTCTCCATAATGATAATCCTTCTTTCTAAGGACCTCTGCATAATGGTCCAATCCAAAACCAGTATTCTCATAATAGTCGATAACATTTACTGCTCCTCCTCTGTAAACCTGTGCAAACCAAATAGCTGTTGAATCATTGATACCTAAATCCCAAGCTGTATGCACTGGCAACGCAGGATCATACGGCACTCTTGTAATCCTGCCTGCATCTTCAGCTTCTACAAGTAATCTTCCATAGTACGCACCAATAATCGCAGCCGTAAACGAACATTCATACTCCTGCTCATACTGCTCTAACGTCATCTGTGACTTGGCAGCATCCAACTCCGTATCTTTTACCAACTGCGTTTCACTAGCCTTGGCAATCTTCCAATACCAATAATCACTTCCCTCTTCAGTCTCATGTTTAGCCTGAGTCAATATTTCATAAAAATGGTTATGTCCATTTGGTGTACCTAGAAATATAGCTGCACCCTCTCTATCCGATAGTGCTGGTCTTACAACCTCCCCCCATACCCTAGGATTCTGCATCCCATACTCATCAAACACACACAAGTCCAAGTAAATACCTCTTAACGCATCAGGATTTTCACCTGACAACAACATAATCCTACCACCATTAGGAAAGTCTGCCCTCAGTTCAGTCTCATTAAACGTAACTCCTGGTATCACACCAGCATAATACTTTACATAATCCCAACTAATCCTCTTAGCCTGACTAAACGTAGGTGCAACCAAAGCAACTCTCGGTCTTGGCAACGGACAAGTCAAAGCATGTTTTATCATGTGATTGACAGCAAACACAGTTTTACCAAATCTCCTGTGCATAACAAGCACATTCCATCTCTTCAAGTCTCTGTGCATCTCTGCCTGTAAGTCTCTAGGCTTATATGGTATCTTTACTTGCATCTGTTTCCCACACTATCCTTATCGCACCATCAGTTAACTCAACACCTGTCCTTTGCTTGATCTCACCAAACTTCTCTGGTAACACCTTCTGCACCTTCCAGCGAACATGCGTGGCATAATCCCTCAGTAAGTTAGGATCGTACATCTTACGCTTATGCAACGTATCTAAGAACATAGTCTCCAACTCCTCTAAGGTTTTCTCAGCAGATTGCTTCTGTGCAGTACGAACTACATCATTTAACTGCTCATCCTTTGCCATGTGTCTGTAAAAGGTGGCTCTGCTAACCTTTTCGTCTTTGCAAGCCTGATACAGACTATATCCGTCTGTAATCTTGCTTATTATCTTGTTTTTCTTGTATTTGCTAATCGTCATTGTGTGTTTCTATGGTGTTATTAATACATATATATAGACGCTGGCGTCTGTTTGGGGTGTATGCCTTTTTATATACTCCCCCTATGCTATGCAATGCTTGCTGCTGCAATATGTTTTTTTTGTTTTTGCTCTGTTTTGTTACTATGCTGTGTATCATTGTCTCAATATATAGCAATAAGAATATAAACTATCCTTACCTATTATATATATACATTGCAAGTATAACTTTTTTCTGCTGGAAAAAATAAAACAAACTTTTTTTATATTATTAGTTGACAATAATAAACCTATGGTATACTTATATTATTAACAACTATGAAAGGTAAACTATGATTAAGAAATACAATACTAAAAAAGAATACATTGCAGCAGTTGCAAAGTATGTACCTGACCAAGACTACATTAATTATTTGCAAGCATCTAATAAAGATGTAGTTGTTGAATCATATCAAGAACTCGTACATTCAGAAGTAATCACAGAATATGCAAATTAAAAACCAGGTGCAGCAGCAATGCTGCACTAAACAACTATGAAAGGTAAAACAATGAAATACGAAACAATATTATTAATTGCTCTTGCTCAGTTCTTTTTAATGCTGCCAACAGCTTTTTATTTACTATCTTTAAACATGCCTAGCTTATTTTTTTCAATAATGATGCTATCTGGAATGTTTACAATAATAACTATTTACTATCCATTAATAACAATTCACAACAACGATAAGGAGTAACTAACAATGAAACTACATCATACAAAATATAAACAAAACTATGTAAATTATATCTTAGATACAATAGACGAAGATATCAACGGCAAGCCATTAATAAATAAAAAAAATAAAATAAGTTATATCTTTGAAAGATTTTATAGTGAATATGGCTGGAACGTAGAGCAGCAAGGCAAGTTAAAAGCAATGACTGAATGGCTTTCTGGCTTAGCTTTAAATATTGATTACACATATTCAGATATAATAAAACTTGCCATTGACATGGGAAGTATTGACGAAAACCCAAGCGACAAGCTGCAGGACAAAGTTTGTGAAAACTATTTTAATTTTATGGCTAATATAATTTTATCTATAGAACCAACACACGCAATAACTAAAGACAATGAAACAATTTATTTTGGCAGCAATCAAGATTGTTTTTCTAAGTTATTAGATATTCAACCATTTAGTACAGATTATGCAATCAAACATGGTGGATATAATATAACAACTAATAACTTACATTGGAGGAGCATATATAAAACTGCATAAGTAAACCTCGAAAGGCTGGAGCAATACCAGCCTTTTAAGATTTACTTGCGTAAATCACAACAACAACAGGAGTATAAACAATGACAAGATTAGATTTTTTAGCTTTATGTAATCATTACAATATTGACGTAAATATTGCTTTAGAAAATGAAGAACTTAGAGAACTTTTAAAAACTAGAGCAAGTTATGAAACAATAGAAAACTTTTTGAAGGAGGAGTTTTAACAATGAATAGACACATAAATAACTTAGCAGAACTTTATCAAGATTGGTTATTTAATAACGATATTTCAACACCATACTCAGCAGAAGAATTGCTTTATGAAAACAAAACTTTAACAGAGCATCAAAAGAAGTTTTTACAATCGTTTATTAATATCTGGTCAACAATAGACAATAAAGATTATGAGGTAAACAATGAATAAAAAACTTTTAAAGCTGCATATAGAAAATGCAACACCAAAAAAATATACATTACATGACATAATAAAACTAAATGCTGAAATATTATTGTTTCTAATGTTTTGTGTTTACTTATTCGTAATATACATAATTTGGGCATAGAGAAACGAAACAAGTTACAGGCTGGTTTATATCCTAAAAACTATTTAACTAGCCTGTAGCCTTCTTAAATCGCTATTAAACAACTAAAGGAGTACATAACAATGACTAAAAAATATTATCCCCATGTATGGGATTTAACATTTTGTCTTATGGATATAGACGGAAATCCAAAAAAAGACAAAGAGGGAAATATAATTTTGTATGAGGATCACAAGATGGATTGTAGTTCAATTTGTGATTTTGTTGATGAAAATAATTTAACACAGATAAAAGAGAAAGAGCAATGATAAGAGAAAGCATAACCAAAGAACAGTATAAGCAAATACGAACACGGCTAAAATACACACAAGCTGAATTTGCAACAGAACTGGGAATAGATAAACAAACAGTTTCCAGACATGAAACAGGAGAGAGAGGTATAAGTAAAACTATAGCTATCTTGATTGGTTACATATTTGAGAAACAAAAATAGGAGAGAAAGATGAAAAGAGAGGATAAAATTAAATTTATTATTGAGCAAGAAAAAGCAGCAAATAACTCTTGGAAGTGGATTAAGACGGCAGATGATAAAACAATTAATGAACTTTATGATTATTGGACACAAGAATTATAAGAGAGAAAGACGCATAGTATTACATACTAAGCATAGTATAATATGCAATACATAATATACTATTAGAGCAATACTATAATATAGTTTATTAATTATTATAGTAATAGATACTAAGCATAGTATATGCAATGCTTAGTATACTAAGCATAGTATATAAACTATTATAGTACTAGCATAGTATAGTATATATGCCGTAGCATAATAGACTGGAGGGTAACATGGAAAGTAAAAATCACCAAGAAAAAAATATTATTTGTTTTAGATGCAAAATTAAAATGAATAAAACAGAACTAAAAGGAGTTTACAAATGCCCAGCTTGTGATCTTGTAGAAGAGAAAGAGGAAGAAAAATGAGAGGGAAAAATTTCAATATAGGATATTTTGCCGTCTTAGGCAATGACGAACACGCAAAATTCAAAAAGAAATGAGAGGGAAAAATCCCTCTCATTCTCACAACAACTAACGAAGTAAAACTTCTATTACATACTACACGAACACGCAAAAATATCAATCAAAAACACTATCCTTGCTAATTAAAGTTGGCTTTCTAATGACTCTGCCATACTCTATTTCTTTGGCTGCTCTTGGATCATCTTCGAACCTATCTTGGCTATCATCATACTTATACTTTTTCTTTTGCATGTCTTTGAAAAGCTGACGTAATTCATTGTACTCATTTCTTGTCTTGCTTTTCTTTCCCATTTTCACTTCCTAGGCTGCCATAACCACAAATGTCTATCCAGCTATCTATGTGCTTTTCATTCTGCACAAGTCTGGCTATCTTTAAAGCTATCATACAAAGATAAACCATTCTAACAGAAACTTGCACACCAATAATAGCTGACCATAACTTAGCTATCCTTGCATGATTATCATACGCATTGCCATAGTCTTTTGCTCTATCCCCAGTAACAAGAGCCTTGGCTTTATCAAGTGCTTGTTTCCTGTTCATTTTTTTCTCCATAGTAAACTAAAACAAAAGCGTTGCATTTTGGGCAAGACAAGTTTGTAACTATAAGGTATTCGTCATTATCCTCACAATCGTGATCTCCACCCCATATTAATTCTGTATTACAATGCCAACATTTCATATCTTTTCTCTAACAATATAAAACCAAGTATCAATATCAACTTCACAAACTAGGTCCTGATTAGAAGAGAAACCATGCTCGAATACATCTAGCCTGATAACACACTTGATTGGGTGGTTGTTGTATTTGTAAATCAAAACAGGCTGCTTGTCTCCACAGTTACTTACTGCTTGATCCCACCAGCTTTGTTTGTAGGTAGTGCCTTTTTGATATGCCTTACATTCTATTGACCAGCCAGGTATCTCTATATCTGCACCACCAACTTGATACTGGTCTAAGTTTCTTCTAGCATCATAACCAAGAGCATGCTTGATGAGTGAGCAAATCTTTCTCTCAAAAGATGCACCTTTGTCTCTACTGTTTGGCATCTTGCAAAACTTTTTTTCTATATATTAAAAGTTCTTTCCCTCTCTTAAAAGAACTGCCGATTGATATTTTTCTTTTTCTCCAATGACTTGAATCTTGCTTTTTTTCTGAAGGTAAAAATTCTGTAATAAACAAAGGTTTGACAATATCATATCTCCAATTATTTATGTCTCTCATTCTTCTAACCCCACCTTGAGTTATAGATTCACAATAAAAACCCATTGCTTTCCAGAAAAAATTTGCTTGTATATCTGAGCCACATCTTAATGTTATTGATAAAACATTTTTATTTATACAATGAGTTATTAAATCTCTTACTAACTTTGCTCCATATAGCTGTCCTCTTAAATCATATTCAATACACGCTTGATGGATTTTGCAAAAAGTTTTTTCAGCACCATGATATAAATAACCACAAGGTTGATTGTTTATTTCTGCAAGTAATATTCTTTTTTTCTCTAACTCTCTTTCAAAAACTATATTAGGATAGAAAGATAACTCTTCTGCGTTTTTCTTTTGCAAATAATCAATATAACTTAAATCTTTAAGAGTGCCATACCTTACTATCATCTACCTACCATTCTCTCCTGTGCTTCTTTCATAAAGTCATTAGCCTTTACTTGACCATCAGTAGCTAACTCTATCTTGTTGAGTGTATCAGGTCTAGGAAACCTTTTGCCTTGCAACAGAAGAGTAATAGCAGAACGATCTAAGTCGCACATCTTGGCAAACTTGTACTGCGATATATTATTTATTCTCAAGTAATCTTTTAGTTTCATATCTTCTTGTAACATGTAGTTGACAAAATGTAAATACTATATTACAACTATCTTGGAGGTGCAAAATGGAAATACCAGATTATTGTAAAAACTTTGGTTTGTTTCATCAATCAGCAAGTACAGCTAACTTGCCAATAGATCAAGCCATACTTAAACTATATCTTAGACAAGAACATAAACTTAACTATCCTGATGCAGCACGAATGATGCTAGGCAGATTAGTACAAACTGCATTAGATCATCACTTAGGTTTGCATGACTTCTCACCAATCAAAGGACAACAGGAAGGTCTTGAGATAAATCAGGCAATCAGGGAGTCGTTGACAGAATATCAACAGTACACACCAAGAACCTGGGATAACGGAAAAGACCAGTTAGAGTACGAAACATACCAAGATTACCTACCTGATATGGTCAAGGTGGCAGCACAGGGAATCAAGGAATATTTTCAGAATGTCAACAGTATTGATGGAGAGTTTGCTCAACATCATATCGAAGAGCAGATAGACGTACCTGTATTATATTATCAGGATTATTCAGGTGGTGGCAGACAGATAGATTTAAAATGTCATGCACCAATCAAAAACCCTACAAAGAAAGATGGCACATCAACTTGGAGAATACCAAAGCCAAGGACAGAACCTTTGCCATCTTGGATTAGACAACAGGCAGTTTACTGGAAAGCAACAGGACAGAAACCAGCTTTGCTTTCAGTAACAGCATCAGATTATCATATCATTGATGAAAAGAATTGTGAGCAGATGCAAGATGAATACTTGCAAGTTGCTTACGATAGCGTGGTACATGACTGGAAAGTTATGCAAAACTTATTCAAAGATAGTCGAGGTAGCTGGATAGAACTCAAGAACAGAGCCAAACTGGACTATCCTGAAGTATTGCAGAGATATGGACCTGACATTGCCAAATTAGCACAACAACTATGGAGTAAATAATGACTGAAGTATATAAACTACACAGAAAAGATGCAGATACAACTAGCATTGAGTCTGCTCAGAATGTCAAAGTAAATCGTCTGGAAAAAATAGTCTACGAAGTTATAGATAACTTTGGAACAAGTGGCTGCATACAAGATGATGTACTACAAGAGTTACATGACTATCCTTATTCTACTGTTACTGCTCGTTTTAAAGCCTTGGAAGAGAAGAACATGATTGTCAGGTGCGAACATACACGAAAAGGTAAAAGAGGTCGTAAACAGCGAATTATGATGTCTAAAAGATTTTACGATCATAATGATGGTATGACTGACGAGGAACTACAACAGGGAATATTAGGAGTATAAAATGGAATATAGTGCAAAAGAACAGGAGACAGAGCAGAAGTTAGATGATTTAGAGATGAGAGTAAATAATCTGACAAACCAAATATGTAAACTCAAAGCTGAGAAACAGGCTTTGTTAGACACATTAGAACTCTGTAACTCTCTATACAAACAAGCCAAAGGAGCAAACAATGGCTGATCTAAATAAAACTATGGATGCAGTTGCAGAACTGCACAAATCACATGGAGTAAAACAAAAAGGTGGCAAACTTTATACACAGGTTGTCCACAGAATGGAAGCCTTTAGAAAGCATCATGGCACAGACTTTGGTGTAGATACGTCTATACTTGTCAATGATGGACAAAAGGTTGTAGTCAAGGCAATCATCACAGACAAAGATGGTCGTACAGTTGGTGCTGGTATGGCTGAAGAAATACGAGGGCAAGGATTAGTCAACACAACATCTGCTCTGGAAAATGCAGAAACTTCTGCAATAGGTAGAGCATTGTCTAGTCTTGGTCTTGCTGGTGGAGAATACGCATCTGCAAACGAAATGGATGCAGTAGTACGCAAGACTGATGCCATCAAAGAAAAACCTCAAACAGAGGTTAAGAAACAGGAGATTGATTCAGCACCTCAAACAGATCAGTCTCCTGCTCAGTATTCACTTGAAGAAAGTCAAGCTGCTCATGCTAGGCTATCAAGTGCTATAGCAAACTCTGAAAGGATTAAGTATAATTCTGACAAAGAAAAAGGTAGAATAATCTATCTGCAAGGAATATTCAGAGAAAATCAGCAAGTGTTAAAAAAGATGACTGATGAACACAGATCAGATATTCAAAAACAATTTGTTGATATGGAAACAAAACTTAAAAACATATACGATCAAACACAATTAGGAAGGTCTTAGAATGAAAACATACAAAAAGTTATTAAGCATAGGTTTGTTTACAAACACAGGTGGTAAAGTCAAAGCTGGTAACAGTGGATGGAGTCCATACGTTGATGGCAAGCCTGGAGATGTTACACTCAAAGGAGATGTAAAGTATCAGGTATCTTTGTTTGAAAACGATAATGGATCTATGTCAATCTCAATATCAGAGATAGTCGATCCATACAAAGGTGTGGAGTTTGACTCTATATCAGAGCAAATATCACAAACTGGTATGAAATCTATTGCAGAAGCACTAGAAATCAAAAAGAAAGAAGATGATGATGACGAAATACCTTTCTAGTATTTCATTCTTTTCTTAGGCTTTTTACCAGCTTTCTTCATGGCAATGGCAGTAGCAGCTTGTTTCTTCATCTTAGTTGTTTTGCCTTTGCCTTTTTTTGTCATTCCTGGCATGATTCTCTCCTTTTCTAGTGTTTGCATTTTGATCTGCACTGTGTCTGATCTGAAACTATCAAACTTTTCTTTTATCCACAAATAAATTCTACCTATCATATTCAACTCCATTTAGTTCTGTTTGCCCAGTAAGCAGCAGACATCTTACCTTTGGCTATGTTCTTTGCGTGTCTAGCCTTAAAAGATTTTTTTCTTGCTTTGTCTTTTGCTGACTTGGGATTAGCACCAGCACCAGTTACTCCTTGTTGTCCAAACCTAATTGTCTTTACTTTGTTTCCTTCTTTTGCCACAACAACATGACTTTTAGTAGGATGGTTTGGTGTTTTCTTTACCTTGTTGTAGCCTGACAATCCTAGTCTTTTGAGTGTTGCTTGACTCATGCAATCAATCCATGCCTGTAACCATTTTGTTTGTCGTATGTCAAAGTTTCTTTTCTGCCATCTGGAACATACGAACAATGAATCCAACCTGTATTACCACCAGTAAAACATTCAAGTATTAGCTGATCGAACTCTAAGTTCTCCTCTATCCAACTAGCTAGTTTGTAGTTACTGACACCAGCTACCTCAAAGTCTGCTGCCTGACCTTTTGCATGTTGACTGTCTTTACTGCTACCAATAGCAATACACAACTCAGGACAACGATAGCCACTAGATACAATAAAAGAACCATACTGATCTCTTACTGGCTGTAATATATTCTCACACAAAGCAACCATATTCTCTATGTGTTCAGCAGTAGGTTTGTTTTCAATACCTCTTCTTTCTGCTGTTTGACTCTTTGTTAACTCTAGTAAACTAAAGTTCTTGGATAAAAGCATTACGCTTTACCTCTTTTCTTTTTCATAACTTTCTTTGCCATAGTTGAGTTTCTGAGTTTCTTGAAGTCTGCTGCTGTTATCTTGTTTCTTGGTTCTGAAACTCTAGCTATCTTTTTTTGTTTGCTTGTCAATGGCATCACTTACCTACCTTTCTCATTGTCTGTTTGTGTGCTTCAGTAAAAGTTAATGGATTTCTTTTTCTTGTCATAAGTTGTGTCATCATATCCATGTGTTTTTTTGTATGGTGTTTCTTATGTCTTTTCATGGTATCTTGTTGTCTTTTTGTAAGAGCCATTATGCTTTCCTCTTCTTCTTGACTGTTTTCTTTTTACCTTTCAATAAATCTGAATCTGCTTTTCTTGCTCCACCTTTTCCAGTAACAAAAGATTTTACTCTTCCCATTGCCCATTGATGTGCCGA
>Ga0098042_1000113_pt1 | contig 28416 bp, 51 predicted proteins | sample 9_EtaG_FD_75066 | JGI IMG/M metagenome (GOLD analysis project Ga0098042, IMG submission 75066) | Marine viral communities from the Subarctic Pacific Ocean - 9_ETSP_OMZ_AT15188 metaG | ecosystem: Environmental > Aquatic > Marine > Oceanic | place: Pacific Ocean | collected 2015-01-10
ACTTCTATCCACTTTTTTTCTGTAGGTATGGCTAATGCCTTTGCCTTTGCTTCAACAAGTTCTACTAGTTTAGAACCTTCTTTTTCACGGCTATCAATTGTTAGCATGAGTCGCCCACTCCAATAGGGGTTTTAAACTGCGTGAGGTATTTTCAAATTCATCTTTGTAATATCCCCAAACATGTCCTATGAATCTAAACACTAACCATTGGGGCCAGTATTCCGGAAATTCGTTTCCTGCTTCTTTCCATGTTTTAGGAACAAAGGTAAAAGCACCCATCATCAACTCTTCATATTTCCAGTAGACCTTTCTACCCTCCATACAAACAGACCAACCTTCATGTTCTACTAAAGCAATAGCAGTTTCAAATTCAGTTTCATTGTCATCGTCAAAGTAAGACGGTCCAGTTATCATTTCATTCCATATTTTCTTATCATATTTTTTCATTTTTATTCCTCCTTATCTAAGTAGTCGGGGTAACGCCAACATTTACCCACACAATACCCTTCGGGTATCAATTTTGTTTTACAGTTTGGCGCATTGTAATTGCCAAATACTGTAAAACGGGCGTGTTTTCTTGTAGTTTCTTTATCCCAATCAAGCCAAACTTCATCGGATGATTCAACTATCCTTTCAATCTCATCAACAATAGTATTCAAAACTTTTTCTTTTGATTCTTTGGTCGATAAATCCATTCTTTGAGTTAGGATGTCTCTGTACCAAGACACCAAATACACTCTAGCCATATGTGAAGGATTCTCAACCATAATTGCATTGTAAAGACAAGGCAACAATGGCAAGGCTCCTTCTACGACGACCGGCTTTACTTCTCCTTCTACCGCCTCTATAGGGGGCATATCGGGCCAAGAAACTAGATTATCGCCTGTCACTCTCCTAGGTATTAGCCTAGGGGACATGGCGGTTTCTAGTATGTGTTCTAATCCCTTTTCTATATCTTCTTGAAATATCGGTATGCAATAATAAGGAATACCGTTTCCATTATCGCTAGCAAGATTAACCGTGTTGGGTACTCTTCTCAATCTAGTTACTTGACCCACTCTTTCATCTAGTGAATTTTCATCTCCAACCTTAGAATCTAGATATTCTTTGACTTCTCTAAAGTAGGCCTGTATTCCTCTTATATTGTCTACCTGCTTTCCAAAAACAAAAAGGTGAAAGCCCCTACCGGAAAAGAAAATAGTATGTTGATATTTACTCACATACTCTAGAACAATCTTCAAATCGTTTAGTGCGCTTTCTAATTCATCTTCATGAGCATCAAAGTCAAAGAATATTCTGTCAATGATTACTGATGAATCAACCTTTGCTGTTTCTGCAAATAGTCCAAAATCATAAACTGTAGTATAGACATTAGTTCTATTGTTTTGAACTTTTATGAAATTCACATATTCACTTTTTGTCTTTACTATTTTTCTTTTCATTTGTGGAGCGTTTTTTATGTGACTCCCCGCCCATACTTCTCTCGGATATTTCATTTTTATCTCCTCCATTTTTATTTACATCGAAACTAATTGTAGCCTCACTCAGCATATCGGTAATTACCTCTGCAATTTCACCACTCAATTTTATTTTAGTGGCTTCTCTAACACAATCCTCAAAGGTAAAACCAACGAATCTATCATTTATCTTAATGTCTCTAATCATTTCAAATCTATCAATGAGTTTAGATTCATTGTAGATTTCATCGCAAAGAATTTCAATAGTATTTTTCATATTACTTATTTCTGCAAAAGACCAAGTTCTAGACTTAACCAATGCTTCTATGATTGATTTATTCATTCAAAGCACCTTCATATCTATTAAGCAAGGCTATGGCATATCCCATAACCTCAGTGTCATATTTGCCCAAGTGGGACAAAATAGTTATTGCATCAAAGGCTATTTTTTGCATATTATCCATATAATCACAACCATGTATTTTCTTCTGCTGCATCGCACAATCCAAAAAAGGAACAGTGGGCGCAAGTCTTGTAGTAGAACTTTGTTTCAAAGAGTTTTTGTTCATAGGCATGAATCAATTTAGCGATATTTTGCATAACCTTTTTGACATTATTTTTTCTGTAAGCGTTAGTTGCTTCTTCACAAAAGATATAATTTGAAATTGGGTAGTACCAAGACCAATGAGTAACAGGTACATTTGGTTCTAGACCGGCGTTTCGCAAAACTGCTTCACTAGAGTTCTCTATCAATAATTTGTAAAAGGCCATTTCCTTTCTCATTCCGGTTGCCTTGTAGTCTTTCCAAGGTCCTGTTTTAAATTCCATAGGTATGTAGCCGTTTCCTTCTTTGAATACTCTATCAATAATACCTTGTAAATGAACTACATAGTCTCTTCTTAGAGGATATTTAGGGTTAGTATCGGCAGAAATAGTTATCTCACAATCAAACATTCCTTCATTGCATACAGGCAAAAACTCATCTGTTTTACCTTCTTTCAAGGCATCCATAAACCTTTGAGATTCAAATACTGCAATTGTTTGATACTCTTCAAAATAATCGTCTACAGGAAATAAACTAGAACAGTAGTCTAGTAACTCTTCACTATTCATGGTTTCTGCCTTTACTATATCGAATTCATTGAAGAAATCTTCTCTTGCATTATGCATTATTGTTCCCTTTCTCATTGCTTCTGTTTGGTCTTGAGGCAATCTTTGTTGATAACTAAAATCATACTTTTTGGGACACCAATCGAATGACCCCAAAGAAGACTTTGTTATTTTCAATATAGGTTCTGTAGGGTCGCTGTAATTTTCCGGAATCCACTGATAAGTATATTCTTTCATGCTTTTTATTTCTGTTTCATATTCATTCATTTTTACCACCATTCGCTTAGTGTCTTTTGTTTATTTTTTATTTTTATTGTTTCCCAACCCATTGCTTCAAAAATAGGTTTTGCTTTACTAATTACTTGTTCAGCATAGTGTCCCCAATCCGGAGTAAATTTTTCCAAATCGGAAAAGGTAGTACCTGCTACCCATTCAGCAGCCTTTCTTTCGTCTGTCAAAGGGTTAGTGTAAAACCCACTAGGAATTATTTTCATAAAGACATAAGAATCGTCATAGGTAAAACCTAATTCTTCATGTCCGTATAACATACCGGCAATTCCCGAACCGATAGATGGCCTTTTTCCATCCAATGTTGTGAAATGCTTTTTTAATTTAGCACACTTAGAACAGTATTCCAAATCATATATTTCAAGCAAGTTGTATTTTTTCCCACAAGAACATTTCAATGCAAACCTGTTTTCTTTGAGTCTGCTTCTCTTTACAACATCTGTAATAGGCGTTTCTCCGTTCAATGTTTTCAAGTATTCACTTCTACAGTAGCCTACTATTTCGTCTTCAGTGTTTCCTTCTACCCACATTTTTAGAACATCAGTTTGTATTCTTTTCGATAGTGGTGTTTCGGAAACTCTCTTAGCAGTAAATCCTGTCATTGTAAATTTAGGTTCATCTAGAAAAACTCCATCTTCCCAAGAAATCAAACCTGCGTTTCTGTTCTTAGTAACTCCCACACCCAAAGAAGAAAAATATTTTTCAAACTCTAATACTACAGGGTGTTCATCTAATTGTAATACATTAGGAAAGAACTCCCTAACAAAAGAGTTAATCTCTTTTAGACTTTCATGTGCCTGTTCTATAGAATCTACTTTGATGTAAATAGAATCTGTGTGTCCATAAACTACATCCATTTAGATTCCTCCTGTGTTGTATTGGTTCCAAAAGTTTTCTTTTTTCTTTCTTTCTTTTATATATTTTATAGGCCTATAAACTAACCAAGAAAACGCTGCTGTTAGATAAAGAAAATAAAATACTGATATAATTATTGGACTCAACTCATCATTCATTTGAAACCATTTTGTAAATGATTCTGCTTCTTCATACAAAGGCCACTTCATAGTACCACCACTAGCAATGTAATGATAGTAGCAATATTGACAATATTAACCATCATCAATATCTTATTGCTCCTTTTTACATTATCCAGTAACTCTTGTAAAGTGTCATTGGTTGTTGTCTGTACTTCTATCAATTCATCTAAATTAAACATTTTTATTTCTCCTTCTATTATTTTTCCAAGAGATGCACTCATGGCACTCTTTTTTGTTAGGATGTAATATCCTAACTTTTCGGTTACATGAATAACAATTCATTCAATCACCACCATTCCACATGCAATACACTTATTATTTTCAATGTCTTTATCATAAAGGTGTATATTGCATTGTGAACAAACTTTCAATGAGTTAGTCATTTAACCCTCTCCTAACGAACAGGCCACGACCTACCCTTTTTGAATGCTTCTTACAAACCCATGTTGCTGCATAGGCATCTCCAATATGTATTGAGTTTCCTTTCAATTCAATAATTTTATCGAGGATTTGTCTTGCAGTGAACTCTCCATCTGTTCTTTGTATTTCTTCTTTTATCCACTTTTCAAAATACTTATTCATCTTTAATCCTCCTAATTTTAGGTAAGATTTTGGTAGTCTTAACACCCTTTTCATCAAAGAAATGGGTTGCTCTGTGTATAGTCTCCCAACCATAACGCTTGAGTAATGTTTCGGGAAATGCGCTTTTCATTCGTAGCATAGGATTACCTCTTGAGTTTGTAAATTGAGTAGAAGTGTGGCCTGTTAATTGTTTGCTAACTAAAGAATAATTTTTAATTGCGAATCTATACAATTCAGTCTTAAAATATGTTTTATCATCTTCTAAATTATCAAAGGTTAAATCAATACATGCTTTCAATAGTTTTCTGTCTATGCTTTTACTTGCTCCGTTTCCCATTTTTATCACTCCTAAGTTTCCAATTTTTATATGTTAATCCCTCTAATACTACACCTGTTACTAGCCCGTTAAATGCGTAGTTATCTACTCCTAGATACAAAATAATAAGCAATAGTGCGCTGCCCCACATCCAATGGTGTATGTGATAATTTTTAATTATTATACTAGGAGAATAGGGAGTTAGTGTTTTGGCTATAACATAACCTGCTACAATTCCTAAACTGTATTCAATCATCTTGAACCCTCTCTCCCTTTGCTTCTCTTTCACATTGTTTGCAGTTAATCTTTCCTTCAAATTGAGGGTTGTGTTTTAGTGGTTTTTTGCATTTCATACTTTCATCTCCTTAGCCTTAAACGCCGCTAATCTAATGGCTTCTCTAGCACTAGCAGTAATACTAGCGGCTAAATCTACATCGGACCAACCAAACCCTTTGTATGCAAGGATGCCATAAAAGGATGCCATTAGTCTCTTAACAGCCATTTGATTATTATTCCACTTGGCAGTCTGTTCTTTGTCACCATTGTTTCTAGCCTCTTTCATATTAGCCTTGTATTCGTTTCTCAAATCTTTCAAAGCCAACAAAGACTTAGGCAATAGTCCCAATTCTTCTGTAGTGTAGTACAACATTTTTCTTTCATAGTCATCATCAACTTCTTTCAAGTTTTGAGGAGTATTCAAATCAGCACCAAATACTGTTTCTACATTACTCTTAGTCTCAAAAGAAATATTCCTAGCAATAATCATACTAGGATATAGTCCTGCAAAGTCAAACGCTGCTACATTGTAGTGCAACCCATTGGTATTTTCATCCAAGGGATTGTAAATCATAGCACCGGAATAAGAAAGACTCTCTTTACACTTCTTGCATATTTTTAGTTTCTTATCATTGGGGTTTTTGTAACCACATGAATCACATACCTTATGCTTAGGCTTACTACCTGTTGGTGCTTTCCACCAAGCATTACGCATAAAGTACATAGAACCCATATTAGATGCAAAGAAACAAGCATCGAATGGTGCTAGTAGTAATCTCTGCAAAGATAGAATAGCCTCCGAAGTAAAGTTCTCTTCGTCTATTTTTCTAAGAAGTTCTACATCTATTATTGCGTATTGTAAATAGGCTGATGGGTCTTCAATCCATGCTCTACGGTAGAACTCATTAGGGTCTTCAAACTTAGTCTCAGTATGCTTTCCTTCACCGAATAGTGTCTTAGAAACATAGTCCAATGATATACTAGGTAGTGTGCCTCTTTGAGCGTCATTCCATTGTCTTTCAAAGGCCAAGTCTAAGTTAAGAGTTATTCTACCCTTAATGGGTTGAGCAGTTGGACCATAACCATTCGATTTACTAAATGTCCACTTTTCATTTTTGTAGTGTACTCCCTCAATAACTCCTAGTGGAGATATTTTTAGTGGGCTAATATTATTGGCACAACACCTCTCTAGTAGTTTAGGCAAATCGAACTTTAGTCCAAACCAAGCAATTAACATATCGGGGTCGCAAAGTTCCATGCACATTAAAAACTGTTGAATCATTGCACTTTCGCTATCTTCTGCAAACATTACACAATTGTAGCCATCAACTTTAGGCTCTACAATAGTATCATTTTTAGAAGGTTGCCAAGTCCATGTATAGAATTGGTTGTCAAAATTATCATAGGCTACAATAGCAGTAATCTTTCCATCATGTTCTCCACCTTGTTGCCATTCCATATCCCAATACCACTTTCTTAAATTGTATTCGGGCATTTCGTTTATGTTATCTATTGCATACCTGTAATGAAAAGGAACATCTGCTTCATAGGTTTGAGAAAAGTTTTCTTTTGCTTGGTAAATGTCTTTTGGCATATCAACATAAACTTTCTTTAGTTTATCCCCTTCTAAATTAAACCAATCGCCGTGTTCGTATTCGTATTCTCTACTAATCGTCTTTGTTACTTGGTAGTTAGTCGGTTCTCTAGAATCTTCTTTAACAAAAAAGTAAGGCTTGTAAGTATCATTTTTAATCACTTTATTTCCATTTTTATCTCTCCAAGAAAGATACACATTGTTATTGTTATTTGTTATAATCATTTTATCACTTATTCCATGTGCGGAACTTTAACTAAAAGACGGTCTTCTCCTACTATTAAAATAGGGAATTCATCCTTTACATAAAAGGTAATATCACCGTTATCAAAGAATCGGTGAAGCGGTCCGGTAAAACATACTGTGGCAGAATCTCCAAAACCATTTGAAACTTCTACTGTAGTAATGTATTCTTTTACACCTGTTACAGAAGAAGAAATTTTCAGTTCGTTTATGTTTTTTACATTCCAATCTATTTTATACACGCCTGTTCCTATAAGTTCGCATCTTTCGATAGCATCTTTGAAAACTGAAACAGGCAAGTCAAACTTTCCTTCAAATGAAACACCATTAAATTGAGGCAGTTCATTTTCTAGTTTTAAATCCATTAGAAGAAGTCTCTGTATTACTTCGTGATGTGGGTGTTGTGTTACTCTAGGTAGAGTAATGTCAGTATCTTGTGTAGAAATTAAAACATTATCATAAATGGTTATCTCTATTTCTTCTTTCAGTTTTTTAAGAAAAGGTAGTAGTGTTTTGATATTCACAACTGCGTTTCTTGTGGAGTCATCTAGTATAGTAATGTCTAGAGTTATTTTGTTTATGTAACTGCCATCACCGTTCCATAGGTCTAGTCCAGTAGTTCCCATATCTAAATATACATATTCACTTAGAATGCCGGATTTAACTCCGCCACTTTGAGCATACTTTCCTCCACCCATTACATCTTCTAATGCTGTTCTAAATGCTTTTGCGTCTACTGTAAATTTCATACATCTCCCTCCTTCAATTCCTTAAATCCAGTCCAATTAACTTGGCCATCTCTATTAACAGATAAGAATGAAGTTCTTTTTCCTAAAAGAGAAGGCTTGTATTTACTACTCTTGACTGTTACAAAATACTCCATTCCTTTCTGTGTGTTTCTTTGATAAGTTTGCAGAACTGTCCACAAATGAGAATCCCATCGGTTCCAAATTGGTTGCGGCGGTTCATCCCTAAATGGTGGTTTAGTGTGAGTAATGTAAATTTGGTCACAATCAATTGCTTCTACTTCTTTCATTACTTCTCTAAATGGTTGATTTCGATGAAACCAATCTTGTTGTTTAGCAGTTTTCATTGGTCGCATTCTAGATGTTTCCATTCCTGCCATGTATAGAGTACACCAATCTAACCATGTATCTACTCCATCCCAAACAAAAAGAATGTCTTCTGTCTTTGCAGTTTCTTTAGCCAAAGCAATAAAAGAACGAATGTTTCCTTGTGTTTCATAAGGCAAAAACTCTCCCTCATCATCATGTTCAGCAGGATTAAAAATAATAATCCTGTCTGTAGAATTATGGTTTGCTTTCCATGTAGGAACGGAGCCATTGTCTACATCCAAATAGAATGTTTTCTTTTCACAATCCATTGCTAATCCAGTTTTACCTGTTTTGGCATCACCTTCAATTCCTACCCTAATTCTTTTAGGAGCATTCTTATGCTGTTCAGTCTGTTTTAGAAGTTTGCTTCTAAGTCCTTCAATATTTATTTCTGTTTTCTTATTTTTATTCATCATTTAAATCTCCCCTACGGGTTTTCCATGCCGAAACTAATTCTTCTACTTCTTCTTTAGTTTCTAAAAGTAGTTTGGCATCTTTATCTCCAATATGCATTTTTGTAAAATATTCGTTAGTTTCGTAGTTTTGTCTCCATGTAATAAACTCTACACTCTGTAAATCTACGACCCAAATACCTTGACCATCAGTTAGTTTTTCAACAAACCCATCTACAATGTAAATTGTATCAGTCATTAGACAACCCCCTTTAGGTGTTGTAGGAATGTTTCTAATTCACTATTATTACATTCCTGCACTATAGGATTAGAATTACAAGAGTATAGTTTTATTTCACATTTACTCTGTGTTATTTTCCAAGAAACATGTTGCAGTTTTTCTACGGGCACCATTGCCCTGTTCGTTATTATCATTTTATTTTCTATTGTTATCATATCAATCACTAAAAAAATAGGCTTTGCACCTATTCGTATGTCATTCAACCGCCACATATACACGGCTTGAGAATTACTCAATCAAAACCAATCAAGGTCTTCTTCTTGGGCATCACCAATTTCCTCTACTTGTCCTTTTCTTTCTGTTACATAAAGTCCCGAAAGGTTAATTGTTGCAGGTTCATAACCATCTTCACCTTCTCTTTGAGAAGTTCTACCAACCACTACGACTTCGGAACCAATACCAAAGTCAATGTTAATGTGTTCGGGAATCCAACAAGTTGTCATTCCGTCAGTATCATAGTCGAAGTCTGCATTCAAATCAGTCAAGTTTAGAATACGGTTTCCATTTGAAGTTGGAGTCATATTCATGTTACAAACTGTACCCATCGTCATTACAAATCTGTCCACTGCTGCATTTTCTCGCAACTCAAGATGTTTTGCATCTAGTAGAGTCAAAGAAGCAATGTTTTCTGCAACTAATTCACTTGCCTTGTCAAAGACATTGATAGAAGAGACATCTCTGTAAATATCTCCTTCGGGGTCAACATCTGCATTCATGACAAGAGAACCTAATGTCTTCATAGAATATCCGTAAATATATCCGTCTCTGTTTGAGTCTTTAATTACAGACATATGAACCCACTCAAATGTTGAGGGGTTAAACTTAATTCCACCTTCATTCTTGTATGAGAAATAATACTTATTGTATTCAGTATCATCTCCTACCTTTCCGATAAAGACACCACTTCTTCGCATTAGTTCCTTTGCTAGAGGCTTTCCGTAGTTGGCATTTTCTCCACCATTTTGATATCGTTGTTGAGAATCTAGAGGAATGATAATACTACCATCTTCTAAGTATTCTGCTCCTTCTGCTAGTTTGCCCATTGTTCGGGTTTGTTCTTCACCATTAAAGAATCTAGATACGACATAATTGCCCTCTGTATTCTTTTCTGCTGTTGCTACTAGTCCGTTTTGATGTGCGTTAAACGGGTCACGGTTCCATTCGTCAATGGCTCTCTTTCGATTATATGCCATCATATCTCTAGGTTCTTCAAGTGAAATAAAGAATCCAAAAGCGTCATCGCCAAATCCTTTCTTTCCTTTCTTTCCGTCTGTTTTTTCGGTCTGTATCATTCGGATTTGTTGAGAAGCGTAACTTCTCCACAAACCTTTTGCTAGAGGGGAATCCGTAGACACCTTGTTCTCTTCACATATACTTTCAAATTTCGATTGAGCCTCAGTAACACTGATGCCCAACTTCTCTGCTGCTTTGCTTATTTCATTTTGCATATTTATACCTCCTTATATGAGATTTCCCACCATCCATGAAGCAAGTAATTTCGGGGTCATGTTTAGGGAACGCCATTCACCTTCTCCAATTACTCGCAGGAATTTCAATTTCGTATTACTATCCATTTCGGATGCAATAACAATGTCATGTAGACCTATGCAGATTTCCTTAATGGAGAATCCGTCATAGATTAGATTATGTAATTTTGTTAAAACTTCATTTGGATTTTTATTTGTTATTTCAGTTATTATATTTTCATATTGTTTCAGCGATTTCTCGACTTGAACATTTAGCCTACTACCTGTAGCGATTGATGCTTGTAGTTCGGTTATTGTTCGTCTTAAATCACCATCAAAGCAATATATAAACTGTCTCAATCCATCCGGAATCGGATGACCTTCTCTCTTGAGAATAGTTGTAACAACTTCTTCAACTGTTTCAAAAGTTATTCTTTTGAAGTGATAGTTTGCACACCTAGATTGTAGTGCATAAATTATTTTGTTTCGATTATTACATGTTATAATAAATCTAATATTTTTAGAATATCTTTCCATCATTCTTTTTAGGGCTGCTTGTGCATCATTAGTCATTCCATCCATTTCATCCAATAGAATTATTCGGAAAGGAACATCACCCATTTTTGCACTTTGGGCAATCTCTTTTATTCTAGTCCTTACGGTTTCTAGTCTTCTATCATCCGAAGCATTCACTTCAAAGAAATTACTAGAAGCATCTTTTCCTAAGATAGTTGTTGCTAAAGCAAGTGCTACCGTTGTTTTTCCTGTACCGGAACCTCCGTAAATTAATACATTGGGCATTTCTTTATTGACTGCCCAATTAGTTGCATCCATTACAAAGTGTTCTTGTCCTACAACTTCACTTAGTCTGTTTGGTCTGTATTTTTCTGTCCATAGCATTATATCATCTCCTTTCAATCATTAGAATACCATTCTCCGCAATACTCGGCAGAAACATCATAGCCATTTTCTATGTGCGGAGTCTTACAAGTAGTCTTCCATCTTTCATCTGTGTCATCAAAACGACCTATGAACATATAGAATTCATCAGTTGTCCATTCGCCAAAGTATTTTCTTAGGCCTAAATAAGTAGAATAAGTATCTCCCCCATCATTTGATGAACCTTCACCCCATGACATATCCCATGAATCTGCTTGAATCTTTCCGTTCAAACAATCAATGGCTGTTAATTGTCGGTAGTCTTGGTTCTCTACCTTTAATACTAAGAAATAGTCCTCATCCGAGTAACAGTCTTTATCATCATCGGAAACAGTAAATGTAATCTTATGATAGGGTGGTTGTTCTTCTTCTTCTATATTACTAGGGGAACTATTATCATCAATATACAATACAACAGAACCTATAACTCCTATTAACATTATTGCCACGGATAATGTTAATATCGGTTTCACTATTTTGCTAGGATAATGATTAGGTGGTTTCACTATTTTGTTAGAATAGTGGTTATGTGTTACATCAACTGTAACTACGCTATCTTGTATGTTGCTTCCTTCGTATATATCTTCTTTCATTTTTATTCCTCCGAATTACTCCAAATTGCTTGGGCCTTAGCCCCTGTTCTTAGGTTTCTTTTTATGAAACCAACTTTGACAAAACCCTTTCTTTTCATAATGTTGACTAAAGCATTCATAGGTACATTTAGCGATGTATTTCTTCTATGTCTTTTAGAAGAATATGCTTGATAGTTTCTCAACCTATCATATATTTCTCCTGTAGTCATTTCTTTTTCTTCATCTAACATTTTAGTTATTATCTTCTGCGCTCTCTTGTGTTTCATTTTTATTTCTCCAATATCCATTTTTATTTTGTATGCCTACAAGTTCGGCATGGTTCGCAAGGAGTCTGCCCAATTCGGACATAGATACTCCCCACTTCATTTTTTGATTCAAGTGATTGTACACTTGGTCTGTTGACTTAGGCCCTGTTTTTAGGAATGCTTTCATCATTCTTATTGCTACAACATTAGCCATTAGAAATCACCTAAACTCATTTGTTTTATTTTCTTTGGTTTAGGTTTAGATTTTTTCTTTTCTCCTAATCCTAGCAACCTACATTCGCTGTTATTCAGTTTTGTTTTTGCGAATTTTTTGAAATCTTCATCTTCTAATAATTGTTTTAGTAGTCTTTCCCCACCGGATTTTACTCCGAGTCTCCTACATAAAGAAGGTATTTTAGAATACTTTTTTCTTTTAGGCATTCTTGGCCTACCAAAGTTTCGACCTGTATGGTTATATGCAAGCATTTCATAAAAGTAGTCGGCATTCCATCTCCTCTTTACAACCCCATCAATAAAAACTAACTTATTAGGATGTTGATTTTCTGCTAGCCAATTTATTATTTGAGTGTCCGAGGGTTTGTTGTATTTCAATAAAGCAACTATTTTTTCTCTATTTGATTCTTTCATGTATTCATCTATCAAAGAAAACATATCTCTTTCAAGAGAATAAGGTGTTTCGCTTCTAGGGGCTAACTCTCTAATGTTATCTCTTAGATGAGAAACACTACCTGCTCTTTTGAATTTAATCATGTTTTTAATATCACTAGGTATTGACTTTTGGTTAATGCTTGTCATTATTATTTTACCTCTATATTTTCTAAGTACATCTAGAATAATTTCTTTTTTAGGTTTGTAATGTAGGTCCTCTATTATTACTCCATTTTCTATAGGTATAGAATAAGGGTCTTTGATATCCATAACATTAGCATAGTAAATCAATGCGTTAGGCAACATTTCCCTTGCCTTGGTAGTTTTACCTGTTCCGTGTTTTCCGGTAATAACTATTGTTCTTTCTTTTTTAATCGTCGTTAGTCCCATTTAAAATCCCTCTCATTTTCATTATCAATTCTAATCCCTCTAAAGTGAGGTGTTCTTTATTTACAAGTTTTAGTATAATCTCTTTATATGTGTTAAGACTATTATTTGCGTCGGAGTAATATTCGGGTATCAAAGTTATTGCTTTGTGAGTGTTTTTGATACCGGATATTTTGAGTATTGGTTTTTGGCGTTGTACGCTCTCTATCTCTCTAATGTTTGACTTTACTTGGTGTTGGGCTAGGCTCCTCTTTAAATCGTCTAGAAAGCGTTTTTCTGCTCTTACAGATATTGACGGCAATACAATATAGCCGATTCTAGAAGTTTCTTTTCTAGAAAACTGTATTTCAAATACTGCTTTGGATATTAAAATCCCAACTATAGTTTGCTTAGGAAACATTTCTCTCCACACTCATTCCTAAATAGCCATGTTCTTTACCAAAGAACCCCATCAAAATATTTCTATAAATATAATTTTCATGTTTTGAAACATCTCCTGCTAATATAAATTTCAACATGTCAAAACTGTCATGTTCTTCAAGTATTATTTGTTGAGGAGTGTTGACTCCTTTTTTGCTTAACATCAATCCATTCACATAACCCATGTGTGCTATTTCTACATCACTTAGTTCATCCATCAATTCAAAAACAAAAACGGTCGCTGCTCCGAATTTTTTAACAAAGTAAGAGATTTCCTTTCCCATTGTATCACCCAAATAAATATCCTTCTACTGTTTCGATGGTGTCTATATCTTGAACATATTTATCATCTCTAATTCTAGTTTTTCTAGGAAACCTAAGTCCTATTGAACCGTCTTTGTTTTGAGTTACTAAGTCTGCTGTTACTGTCAGTACTTTTCTAGGCAAAATCCTGTATTGATTATTTTCATAACTATCTATAATCTTTCTAAGAGAGTTAGTCATAGATAGTAGTTCTTTATCTGTAAATCCATTTCCTACATTTCCTAAACTAATAAATCCGTCACCATCTTTAGCGGCTATTTCAAAACTGCTGAAAACAGATGACTTTGAATTTTCACCATAACATGCGCCAATAATAACAACATCCAGTTCTATTCTAGGTGGTTTGTATTTGGCCCAACCCTTTGAACGCTTAGATGGTTCATACTCTAATTTAGCATCTTTAACTATGATGCCTTCAAAACCATCGTTTATTGCTTGGTTGTAAAAGGCTAGAACATCACCATCTTTTTCCATTCTATGTGCTTGGTCGGGTAAATTTTGCATAAATTCTAATCTATCGACATAGGGTAAATCCATTATTGTTTTTTCTGCATATTTTAAACAATCGAATATTACCCATTTGACTTTTACCCTTTCTCTTGCTTCTGCATGGTTTTTAGAGTGAACTCTTGTTCCCATGAGTTTGTGTTCAGCAGGAGAACCGTCTTCTTTAATTGGATATATTTCTCCATCTAGAATACAATCTACATCGTATTGTCTAACGGTTTCAACTACATCTTGAAACTGAGGAGTAACGATATTGCCCTTTCTATTAAAGACAATTACACTATCTCCTTTTTTGTGAATTTGATATCTGTTTCCATCATACTTATAATCTACAATTTTATCTTTGGGCCATTCGGCCATCGGAATTTCTTTTGCTAGCATAGGCTTTACAAATTTGCCATGAACTAAATTCATAGGTGGGGTTTCTCCTTTTTCATAGTGAGTTAAAACTGACTCTACACTATTCATCGAGAGGTCTTTCTTTACGATATTTATTTTTTTATCATAGTGGCTTGCTATAGATTTAGTTATTGTCCCTAGCCCTATTCCGTTATTAGGATTTCTTAACCAATACCTAACAAACCATTTTCTTTCTAATGCTGATAAAGAAATCAAAGTTTCCTTTATCAAATCAAAAGAACTTGAGTGTGCCGAACAATCATGCTCTAGCAAAGCAATTACTTGAGATAAAGAATAATCTTGGTCTTTTTCTTTATCACTTTCTAAATACATTGTTGCTGTACCTATATCTTCAAAGGCAGAATACAGGCCGTCTATTTCATCCTCAAAAACTTCAAAGGCTCTCGCTATCCATTTTTTTCCCTTTGTCATTCCTATGTTATTATTTTCTAAATCTAAAGTTAGAATCTTACACAATAAAGTTGGGTTGAAGTTATTCCATGCCCTATCAATAACTTGCGTTTTCGCTGTCGGGGTTAAGTCTTGTGTCGTTTCTAATAGTCTTGCTAGTCTGCTCATTGTCATTTGTATTCACCTCAAGTATTTCCTTAGAATAAAATATTTTTTCATTAACTAATTGTATTAGTTCTTTTAATGGTTTAGAGTGCTTGCTGTTCATTGTAGATATATTCCACAAATATTTAGCAAGTTCATTCCATTCACTCTTCTTCATTCAACATTCCTCCCTCTATTTCATGTCGAATTCTAGGGATATTTGCTATCATGCTATTCAAAACCTCTACTAAGTCGGTTCTTTCTAAGTGCATAGCGGCTAATTGTAAGTATGTTAGTGTGCCAATAGTAATTGGCATGGCGACTTCATTTATATCTCCGCCCAAAACCATACTCCAATGTGCAACAAAGGAACCTCTAACTACATCATTTGTATTTTGAACTGAGGGCCAAAGTTCTTTGAATGAATCCAAATGAACCTTTGGCATTTTCTTTTCTGCGTTTATACACCAAACTGCAAAGTGTTTGGGCTTCAATCTTTTCTTAAACTGTTTCATTTTAATCACCTAGTATTTCCTCAAGTATATTCAAGAGAATTTTTGCTTCTTTCTTATTTAGACGAACTCCCTTTCTAGTTGGTTTGTCGTCTTTGTACCATCGTATGTCTACTACTTCTATTGAATAGTATTCTCCCGAATGTATTTTGAGTGCATCTATTTCATTACGAATTATTTGATTACTGAATTTCAATCCTTTTTCTTCACTCAACAAAATTCCCCTCCTTGAATTTACTTAGTTCATGCCTATTCATGAAATATCTAGGCATTTCTAATTCCGATAAACAATTAACTACCCAACAAGCACCACCCAAACTAGATATTTGAACTACTTCATATTGTAAGGAATTAACTTCAATAACTTCTTTAGTATTTATTTCGGGAACAAGCCCGTACATCCTAGTTATTTCCGAAGCAACATCAGCCAAGTTATCAACTACATATTTGATTATGTGTGCTCTTTGGATAGGTATTTTTGGAGCAACTTTAATACTCAGTTTTCCTGTCATTTCACAAATTTTACATTTGTTTCCTTCGCAAATAGGACATAATATATTCGCCGCATAAGGGGCCGGTAGTGTAACGGTGACTGCTCTTTTCATGATTATTCCTCAATTAGCACTGCAACTTCTGTAGTTAAAAACATTAGCGCAATAGAAAAGGCTGCACTTAGGCTACTCTTAGTAACATTAGTTGGGTCGATTATTCCTGCTTCAAGAAGATTTTCTTTTTTACCATTCTTGGCATTGAAACCAATATCCTGTTGTATTTCATGAATCATGTCTTTGAAAATTTCATCGACATCAGCACTGCTGTTTGAAAGTAAAGTCTTTAATGGCGCAAACATAGATTGGGTTGTCGTACTCGCTAGACCTAGCCCAACTGATGCTTTGATAATTGACAATCCTCCACCGACAATGTAGCCACCGTCTAGTGCTGCTTTAGTAGCATTAAGAGCATCATCTAGTCTTTCTTTAGTTTCTCTCATTTCAACTGCTGAACCTGCACCAACTTTAATCACTGCAACTCCACCCTTTAATTTACTAATTCTACTAGAGATGCTTTCTTTCACCCATTCATTAGAACCCGCTTCGTATAAGGCCCTTAGTGTTTCTATTCTTTCTTTGACATCTCCACCATCACCACCAATAATGGTGGTTTTTAGTTGGTCTATTACAACCCTGTCACAAGAACCAAAAGACTCTTCATTGATTATTCTCAAATCATCATCTGCTTCATCCGAATAAACTCGACCACCAACAATGGCAGTTATATCTTTTAACTCATCTAGTTGACTATCTCCATAATTAGGGGCTTGAATAACTCCAATGTCTAATCGGCCTTGTATAACATTAGCAAGGATATTCTGCAATGCTAAATTTTGTAAGTCTCTACATATTAAAAATAAAGGCCTACCTGCATTGGCAGCATATTCACATGCCGGTAAAATATCTTGAAATTTTCTAATAATTTTATTTGTTACAAACACTAATGGTTTCTCTAGCACACAATCTCCGTTGTCTTGGTTAGCAAACAGATGTGTTATGAATCCCTTATCTAACTCTAAACCTTCTCTAATTTCGTATTCAGTATGCAGACCATGTCCTTCTTCTACACTAACTACTCCATCTCTACCTACTTTTTTGAAAACTTCTGCTATGATAGAACCTAATTGTTCATCATTGTTCGATGCAATAGTAGCAATTTTACCAATGTCTTCATCTTTTACTGGCTTGGAGTATTTATCCAAGTTTCTAAGAATAGTGTCCCTATCGTTCTGTAGTTGTTGTCTAGTGGATGTTATGTTTTGTAGGTCTTTTTCGGAAATGTTATTACAAAGAGCCTGTGCTAAGACACACGCTGTAGTTGTACCGTCACCTGCTTTAGATTGAGCCTTACTTGCTAAATTTTGAACTAGTTGAACACCCATTTGAACATAAGGGTCGTTACTAGATACATACTTGGATATAGTAACTCCATCGTTAATTACTACCGGAGGATTTCCTTGAAGTATTGCTGTTCTAGCCTGTGGGCCTAGAGTTGGTTTGACTGTATTTGCTACTAGATTTATTCCTTCTAGAATCTTTTGTCTAGCGTCGTTTCCATGTAGAATCATTTAATCATCTCCTTCGTATATTTCGTCATGTAGTTTTCTCCAAGCATCACGGTGAACTTCGTGCATCTTTGGTTCTGCCCAATGACGCATCCTGCGAATGTGGTTACGCAACCGCTTGACTTCTTCAAGGAGAAGTGGTGTGTCTGTGTCAATCATTCAATCACCCCATACACTTCACTGTATTTTACAAAGGTAAATTCTTCATATGTAAAGTGTTTATTTTCTGCATTGTAGCAAACTCTTTTGCCTCTCAGTGTTTCATCTATTTTACAGTCATGAACTACTCCTGTGTTATCTCCTACAGAGATGATGCCGGATGCAGTTGTTGTTGTGTCTTTTTTAATTACTACCCATTCTCCAATCGCTTGCATGTTTTTACTATCGCTATTAGCAGTATTTAAAGTGTCAATCATTTCAATCATCACCTATCTTTTTTTTACTTCTTTGTGCGCCACACATTTTACAATGAGAGAATGCCAAAGTGATGACATGAGTTTCTAATGTATTATCCCAAACTTCGGGGTAGTGGTCTAAAGGCTCATCGACCCAAACATGATTACATTTCATCATGTATTCATCTTCTTTATTTATTTCATATTCCCATTTCATTCTTCTTCACCAACCATTTCTTTCATTGCATTAGAACCTGCTTCTAACAATATTTTCTTATTTTCTTTCATCATCTTCAACCACTGTAGTTCTGCTTCTTTTGTATAATGGGGATTTTGATAAACCATTACACCATCCCAATCAATTTCTTCTGTAGGTATTGCTTCACTTGAAACAAACGATGCTCCTTCTTCTTCAACACCAAGAATTTTTGTCAAAATTGGTGAATGGTCTGTTCCTAACGACATTCTTTTATCACCATTAGGCCTATCAAACGGTAGTGTAATTATTTCTTTACTGTGCATTCTTGAAAAACAAACCCAACGGGCCGATGTTTCTTCATGGGTCGAACAATACACTAGACCGAATTTTGCTTGTATTCCGTCTTTCATTATTGATGTTAGGTTTTCTTTAGGTGTAGCGTGATAATATCTAGGCATTATTCTTCACCTTCTTTAGAATAATATTGATTAGTCCAAGAACCATCTTTTTGCTTAATCTCTAATTCGTTAGGTCTAACATTAGCCCAATAGCCATAGTGGTCATCTCCACCAATAACATAAGCACAAGACATTAGAGGAGTCCAAGGTATAACAGTACTCCAATCAGTACCGCTAAAATAAGCAGCACCAAAGGGATGTGTGTGAAACCAACATTTAATCGGAACACTCAGTCCTATAGGTTGTTGTAAGAAACTAACATATCCCGAAGTTCCCGAAGAAATATGGGCTCTATTTTTACCATCAATTACTACTTGAACTTCAAGATTAGGTAACATTACCGTCGATGCTTTCCATATTGCATCCTGCAATTCTTTTGTGTGTATTGCATCTTCTCCCCATTCTAAAAACAACTTCGACCATACTCCTTGTAAGAAAGGAATTATGTCATTTCTAGCAGCAGCAATAGAGTCTTGGTATTCCCAATATTGTTCAGCATCACGAATAGATTTTTCTTCTTCTCTCAAATGCCATTCTCCACTTTTACCCATTTAAGCCACCATCCCATCGTCAGCATTCATAGCGATTTTGAATTCCCAAGCATGAAACGCTTCATGTCCTGCAATAAATCCACCTGCATGTCTAATCGGCCCTACAAATCTAGCACTGCATATTGCACAATAGACTTCTACAATTCTTTCATCACAATAACTACCGCTATCGTCGCTATAGTCAATTCTTTTTCCTAAATCTTCATTTGTATATTTCATTTATATTCCTCCAAAGGGTTTTCTATTTTTTATCATATTATATCTGTGGTTTTCCGGCCACCATTCCGGTTCTTTTCTTTTACTCCAAAAGGCGAAATCCCATTTCCCTTGTAAGTAATAATGGCGATATGACTTGATTACAAAGTCCCAAGTATGTTTTTCTTTTGGTAGTCTGTAAATATCAGCCATAGCAATAGATACAGGAGTTAAGTCTTCTTCTTCATAAGAGAATGTAAAACTATCCAGTATTCTTTTTTCTGTTCCGTGAATCTTTCCATATCTAAAGGTATATTCTTTACATAGTGCCATAGCATGATTGTATAACCACATGTAATTTGCTTTATTTTGTCTAGCCCAAATAGTGCTAGGGTGATTAAGCATAGCGGGTTTCATCAAATAGTTAAAGTGCGACTCTTTATGAAATTCCTTCAACTCTTTCAATGAAGGTTCTCTGCCATGACAATTCCAAAACAAAAAGTAAAGACAATTTGTGTGTAACATTTGACAACTTTCAGTTGGCATTTTAACTACATGTTTGTCTAGCATTTGTTGTGCTGATTCTACGGGGTCTGTTGATAGTGCAAATATATTCATACATTCACAACCATGAAGTCATTCACTGATTCACCATTAAACCAACGCTGAATCCATTCTGCTGCCATTCCTGCAATAGCAACATGCATGAAATGTAGTCCTTTATTAGAGCCATCCCAAGAATCACCTTGACAACTAAAAGAACCATCCGGACCGGCCAACATAGTATCATACATTGATGGGTCAGCCTTGTATGAAATAAAGGCCGCATTACGCCCTTGAGAACGCAAGTCTAGCCATTTAACCTGTGAACGATACAAGAGCCTTCTAGCGTCTAAATTATCTACACAACATACAACCAAATCATATCCTTTCAACTGTGTTTCAGTCAATATTGGATATGGGTTTGTACCATTCACTTGACTGTGCTTTTTCATACAGTGAACTTTCTTTTTACCTATGTCTTCTTTAGTAAAGTCTTGATATGTCAAGTTCTTTTCTTCTACTGTATCGGGGTCGGAAACATTGATGCTATACAATTGTTCCTTTGTTCCGTCGCCTGTTACACTTTCAAGAATCCTAATCAAATGACTGCCGATTCCTCCTGCTCCTATTATCAATATATTTCTATCCATTCTATTCCCTTTCCTTTTATTTCATTTTTATTTAAATTTTTAAATTTTAGTAGTCTTTCCGTTTCTCTATAAATTGTTCTAGTTGAGAAACCTGTTTTTTCCGATAATGTTTTTTGCGAAATGTTATTGTTTTCCAATAAACAAACAATGTAACAAAACGCTGCGGGTGAAGAAGGTCTAAGATTTTCTCCACTTTTAACAACAAAGTCATCGAAATAAACTGCTAGTCGGCCAACTTTAGATACAAAAGAAGGACCTCCTATTTTACTAGCATACTTTTCTGCAAATGGTCTACTATCATTTATTAGAAAAATACTAGTGTTGTTCATTGCTAATGCAATTTTTTTAGATAGTTTGAATACTCTTTTTGAGACACAATCATATTCCTTACAAACCTCTTCTAGAGTATAAGGCAAATTGCATTCTCTTAGTACATAATATACTAACGCTGCCGACCTATCTTCTAATGTAGATGTGGTAAATACATGCTTTCTGTATAACTCTCTGTAGAGTATGTCGACTCTTTCTCTTAAAGAACTAGAAGAACTTAATGACGAAAGAAGAATCTTACACATGGCAATACCTGTATGTATTGCTCTGTCTGTTTTACCCCAACTTTTCATTGATGAGACATTAGTTGAAGGCAATTTCCATGCTTCTCTAACTAATTGTCCATTAGCATCATACGAGTATGAGTTTTGTTCAAATGGTTCTGTTATCAAAACTAAACCACATTCATCACAAACCTGTTCTCCTAGCCTATCATCAAAACTAAAACTATTGGTCTCGCACTCTACACATCTCATCATAGGTATCTTTTTCATTTGTATATTCCTCCATTAAAGGTATTCTTATTCTATTTTCATCTTCAACTGTATAATAATTGCTGATTGTTGAAACCCTTTCCGAAACTGAACTGTCATTCATTAAAGATAACATTCTTGATGCGAATTGGTCTCCTAGCGATGGATTTTTTCCTCCTGTATTTATACAAATAGGGCCATTCCATTTGGCCAATCTTGTTTGTTTATTTGCTATTGAATCATCCGGCAGGTCGTCGCCCTCCTCATATACGATAGTAGTTAAGCAATAAGTAGAAACTCTTTGTGGGTCGTTACTATTGTTCCGAGAGTAATAGTTTTCAACTAGAAGCCAATCTGTTCTTTGGCCTTTGACTAATACCTTGGTTATTGGTTTGCTTTTATTGGTGGCCGTGTATTGGGAGTCTTCGACAATTAAAACACGGTCTTTGTATTTCTCTGCCATGTCTGCCATCAAAGACCTTGCTCTCTTTTCTACTATGTCTTGAGTTCTGTTTTGTAATAAGAATGCAATCATAACCTTTAGGTCGGAATCTAACGGCATTTTACCTAATATTTTATAGTAAAGTTTTGAAGGACTTAATAATTTCCAAGTGCCACGATTATATCCGTGACGGTAATGGCCCAAATATGTCAACAATTCTTTTTCCGAAATTTCACCCCAAACACCATCACTAATTTCTAGTGCGTAATTAGAGTGTCCTATTCTTTTTACATTTAGTCTAACATCGTGCTTTGTAGTGCGATAGTCACCATCTTCTTTTTTGAAGAAGTAAAACGGTACTCTGTTCTCTAGAGCATACAAGATATCTTCGGGTGTTTTCATAATTGTTCTTATTTTTTTCTTCATAGACTTTCTTTTATTTTCTATGTCGTTTTCTCTTTCGTCGACTATCATAGAAGCCAAAGAAAATCTAGAAAGTTTGTTGCTTAATTCTTTCAATGAAAACTTCACGCCATTAAGAGCATAGGGTTTTTCTACAAAAACTTCTATGTCACAAAAAGAATAAACTATTTCGTCATTGGGACAAACACTAAAATATTCTTTAAGACCTTTAAAGAACTTTTGTGCAAGACTTTCTGCTATAGCATCTGCTTTATTTACTGCATTTTGGTCGCTTAAAGTCCAAACATGGGTCAATTGTGCAACTCTTCTAGGTATGAAAACATCATACTCTCTTTTTTCATTGGTTTCTTTATTTATAAAAGAAACGCCTACTGTAGTGTTTTGTTCGTATTTTATTCCTCTTCTTCTAATTCTTATTTCTACATCCATGTTTTTCACATCATATATTTATTCGATTTGTATTTTTTGAGACAACTCTCATGTGCTTCGTTTTTGAAGTCTTTTGGATTCACTAATTGTCCTCCACATATTCTACATCTAGTTGCTATCGGTCTGCCTCTAGTGTTAGGTACATAATCCGGATTATTCATCATTATTCACCTTTTTATATTCAATAAGTATTGAAATCTCCAATACTTTTTCTTTTAGATATTCTACAAAGCCTATATCAACTGCTTTAGGTATGTCCCATAATTGTTTTTTTACGGAACGAGTGAGTGCGAAAGTTTTGTCAGCATCGCTATCTAAATACTGACAATAAATAATAGTGTCTTCTATTTTTTTTCGCCCCCCCTCCGAGAAATCTCCAAGCATAAGAGAGACAATACTCTTACACTCTTCAAAATTCCGGAAGAGGGGCATGATACACCTTTTGAGAAAAATATAGTTGGCACTGCTAGTTTTAATAGCCGCCTCCAACGATAGCGGGAGTCAAATCTACTGATTCAACAGTGTCCCAATTTATCTCTGTGATATTTTCTCTGCTAACAATCTCACCATCGACAAAAAGCCAATGGGTAGGGTGTTGGTCAATCTGCTCAATAACTTCTGCTGAAGCCATCTCTAATTCCGTGTGTCCAGTTTCATTCAATATTCTTAGTTTAATCATAATCTTCACCTGTCTGTGTTTTTCTCATGTTCTACGACTATTTAAGCCGTCTTGTTTTTTTTGCTCCTTAATAGCGTTTGATGCTTGCCGCTTTGATAAATTTGTATTGCCTTCAAAGCCTAGTGCAAGCAAATATTTAATTTGTTTTTCCGTTGCAGGAATTAGCAATCTACCCAATGTTTCTAATTGGGCATTGCTCAATGTTTCGTATTTAGATAGTTTTCTTTTCATGTCTGTAAAGAAGTTACTCTCCCAATCAGTTAAGTATTGTTGACTATATTCATTTAGATTCTTCAAATCATAGAATGCAGCCATTTCTTGAATTGCATCATCATCAGTTCTTCTAACTAACTTACCCTTTTCATCGTTTATCAGTTTTATTCTATTTACTAGAACCATGTCTTCTTTGTTAATCTGTTCGATTAGAGACTCCGACATTTCATAAAACTCATCTAAGTCATCCAATAGTTTCTTGTTAGGATAACCATGAACTTCTTGTTGATTCCTAGGGTTGTTGGGGTGATTCCACCTCCAAACAATAGAAGCCATATTACCTCCACTAGAACGCTTACGAATGCGAGTTCTTGGTCTATACATGCTTAATTGCTTATCCCAATAATGGCCCTTTTCGTTGACATTTATTCGCAAGTCTAGTTCTCTAATTGCTTCAAACTTGTCAATGAAATCATCACCTTGTTCATCCCACCATTTTTCACATTTCATGGATTTAATCTTAACATTTATCCACTCTTCAATCATTTCGTCAGTGATTTCCTCATCACTCAAACCTGTTCTTTCTTTGATTTCATTAAGAATCAAGTATGAATTGATGTGGTCGGAACCTACACATTCTTTGACACCTGTTAGTTTGTTTTCTATCTCAAAGTGATAGACAATTCTGTGACCACACAAACATTGTTCAAAACCATTCTTAGAATTGACAACCCAATCGGGAGCATGTCCGTGACCCATATTCCACCAAATTTCTCCGGTAGCAGACCATTCATGTTTAGCATCTTCGTAATTATCCGCTACAGAAAGTTCAATCATTTCCTGTTTTAGTTTTCTATCCCATCGGCCTTCGCCTAATGTTCTCTTAAAGTTTCTTTCTTCTTTTTCATATGTTAATTCAATTGCTTCTCTTGGTATTTGCATTTTATTCACCTTTTATTTTTTTATTTTCAGCCTCTATCTTTTGAGCCTCTATTTTCTTTCCAAATTCCTCTTCCATTAAAACACAAGTAAGACCTTCACCTTTTGATATAAAGTAAATATCACCAACTTTGTATCTTGTGCTGTCAGTTTGATATGTTATTCTAAAACAGAAACCGTGTTCATCAACACTTAGTAATATTCCCTCTTTGCGAAGAGTAGACCTTGGATATAATAAAAAATTCCTGCCAATTAGTGTCTCAATCATGCTTTCACCTCATAGTATTTTTTTTGAAATGCCTTGGGCATACATTGTACATGGTTTATTTTTATGTCACCATTTAACTGTTTAGGCACAACAATAGTTGCGCACTTTCGACATAATGGTTTCAAACACTTATCGCATGTTGTAGTAACAGTTAATCCTGTTTTTCCACACAAACAAGTCTTCACTCCCAATCCCCCATGTCCATTTTTTCATTTGCTCTCTGTTCTTTCAAGAAACCTGTAAGTAATTCATCTAACTTATCTTGCAGTGCATCAACTACACCTGCTATTGTCCTTCTATGCAGACTCATCCAAATACGGTGATGGGTGTTAATCACTACCTTTGGTTCGTCGTTCTCATTCATACTTATTACCAATGGTGGTAATTCTTCTTCGTCTATCAATCTAAATTCTACATTCATATTTATTCCTCATTTTCATCGGGCTTTGCACCCTATCGGTAGTCTTTGCAGATACTACTATACTGTTTGATTTAAAGCCCATATTTTTACTTTATCAGCACCTATGGGACCTTCTATCTTATCCATACCCGTAGATATGAATTGTGGGTGTCTAGATAATAAATTACCTAGTCTAGACATTGTTGGTTGGTGCTTAGGCCACCTTTGTTTGTAAGCGTACATTATTTCATGTGGGTTCATCGGGCCTTGTTCTAAGACCTTCTCAAGCCTCTGTATTGTCTGTATGTTTTTGGGCATATTTGAAACACCTTCAATCATCTATTTCAAAGCAACGCCCAATTCATCAAGTATTGAGCATTACCATTTTCACAACTGTATTCTAAAGCCCTAACGGATTCTTCTTCATCACTGTGCTTATCTACAATTAGAGAAGCCAAACTAAGTGCTAGTCTCTCTTTTGTTATCTTACTTGAAAGAACTTCTGCTATTTTAATAGACAAATCTTCTTTCAGTCTCTCCTCCCATAATACGCAATAACACTTTTCTTTGTAAAGCACATCATGGTTGTCACATTCTACAATTCTTTCTCCTGTTCCGTTACAAACTTCACAAGTATTTTTATTCAATTTATTCATTTTTATCACCTTTAATCGGTTTAGGAATCCATACAGGATTATAATTTGCATGAATCTCTTCAAAGCATTCGTTACATACTTTTGTTAGAATTTTTTCTTCAAACTCCTCCATACCTAAAGTTTGAAACTCCATCAATACAATTACTGATGCACCAAGCCCACATTTGTAACACTTGGGTTTTCTTTCTTTTGTTTCTGTTACAAAGAAACTTTTAATCCAATTTATCATTATATCACCTCATTGTGGGGAAAGAGTAGGAGGAGAACGAATCCCCCGTACCGTATATACAAGCGAGGTATAACGGAGATGAACCCTAAACTTTACTCTTATTACTGGCAAACCCACATGTGACTATAATTGTCCTTTGAAGAAGTCTCTATACGCTTTGACAATATCCGAAGTCTTATTGATATTATGAGATTGATTATCTAAGTATCTACTAAATTCTTTAATCAACATCAACAAAAACTTGGGGTCGTCGTTATGCTTATCTAGACTCATTCAAACCACTCAACTAGTTTTTCTTTTTAAGAGTTTCAACAGGAAATACTATCGCACAAGGAACAGGCCAATCTTTAGCACTGTTCAGCAGTATTCCAATATCCCTATTGTTTATTTTACCCCATTGGACTAAAGCCTCATGCATATTATACAAATTGCTTCTATTCGATGGATGAAATTGAATTACTTGAGCAGAAGGAAAAATATCTTCATGCACTGTAATACTACCCCATTGAGAAAAATCTAGTTGCGTTGACAATTTATCGACCTCCGTTAGAAGGTCGTGGTCCACAATAATGCAAATTCTTCTTTGCTCTAGTTATTGCGACATAGCAAATATTCATTTCTTCTTTCATGTTCACTGCTTTAGGATGAGGCATTCTTTCTGTAGCCAATATGAATACATTGTTTGCTTCAAGACCCTTAGCCTTGTGAACTGTAGAAAGCATGATGTCTCCCTTTCCATCGGAGTTAAAGACTCTTTCAATTTCTTGAACCATTTCGCCTACAGTCTGCGCTCTATAGACAAATAAACAAAGACATTCATGTTTGTCTTCTAAATTATTTGCCTGTGTAAATTTCTCATTATCAATCAACTTTCGATGACGATACTCAAAGTCTGCATCTAATAGTTCTGCAAACTCTTGCGTTGACATCGACATATCTTTTGATATCTTCTTGACAGAATTAACTAATCCCTTTGTCAAATCTTTACCTAGAATGTAAGCAGATTTGCCCGAACCAATCAATTGATAGAATGCTGAAACTAGTGGGGCATTGTATCGACAAAGAACAATGTCACCTTTTTCCGGATTCAATACAGAATCCACAACTACTTTACCTTCATCAGCATCATCTTTACAGTGAAAGTCTTCAACATATCTATTTGCTTCTGCAACTACAGAAGTTGGACAACGCCAAGTTAGACTCAATGGGAATGTTTTAATTTCCCTGTTTGTATTTTTTAGAAGTTCTGCAAACATATCCATGCTAGAACTATCTGCTCCTCTAAACCCGTAGATTGCTTGGTTTGGGTCCCCTACAATTACACATCGACCATCCGGTTCAATGCTTCGATAAATCAATTGTCTTTGTGACTCGTTGAAATCTTGTGCCTCATCAACAAACAATACATCGTATTTAATCAAAGGCAAATTCAAAACCAAAGGCAACCAAATCATATCATCGAAATCAATTTGAGAATGATTCTTAGAAATATTCATTATTTGAGGCAATGCCCTAATTCCGTTTATCTCTTCACTATCGTTATTAAATACAATATTGTATTCGTCAATCAATCGAAGAATTGCCTTTCTATCATCAGCCTCAACCATGCTACCTTTCATCAAACTAACTAGTTTAACTAATGGCATAGCAAAGTAATCTTTGCCTAAAACATCACCAATAATATTTGCTGTTTTCCACTTGTTTAGTTTCTTATATCCAAGATTTGCTTTAATTGCCGCATTACCCATAGAATGAAAAGTTGCTGCATAAACATCGTCGGGCAATCTCTCACCAAGTTCTACTGCTATCGGTCGGTTAAAACAAAGGAAAGCCATTTTCCCACTTGTTCTACTTGCACCCTCTACTATCGTGAAAGTCTTTCCTGTACCTGCTCCGGCATACACCATTACATGACTGTCTCCTTCAACTAATTCTTTCCATATTTCTTCTTGTTGTTCTGTTCCTTGTATCATTTTGTTCATCTCCAAGTTGTCTTATCGGGAGAGCAATAATAGAATGAATCTATGTGTCGTTTGGCCCCTCGCTCAATCCCGATAAGACACCCCTATCCGGAGAATTGATTTATAAGTACTCCGGCCCA
>Ga0098042_1000118_pt1 | contig 27869 bp, 22 predicted proteins | sample 9_EtaG_FD_75066 | JGI IMG/M metagenome (GOLD analysis project Ga0098042, IMG submission 75066) | Marine viral communities from the Subarctic Pacific Ocean - 9_ETSP_OMZ_AT15188 metaG | ecosystem: Environmental > Aquatic > Marine > Oceanic | place: Pacific Ocean | collected 2015-01-10
ATAATAGTAGAATGTCACTATACAAGACCAGAAAGAATAGGACTTAAAGAACAAAGATTATAATGGATTTTAAACCTAGACCATATACTAAAAGAGAATTTTTATCTAAATTTAACAAACCTTATGTTAATCCAGATACTAATGAAATTGTTGCTCCCTTAACTGAAACAGTAGCATCTGCTGAAGTGAATCCAGGACAACCCGAAATTAATAGGGCATTAGAGGTATCATTAAAAGATGATACTAAACATAAAACTATGTCTATTGGTTTAAAAGATATAGATAGTTCAATTTTGTATTATTTAGAAAATGTAATTAAACCTACAGTAACCCAAAATGATAGAAGAATTTCTGTACCAATAATTTATGGTTCTCCTGAAAGATGGAAGTCTATGCAAGGAGATGGTTTTTATAGAGATAAAAATGGTAAAACAATGGTACCTCTTGTAATGTTTAAAAGAGATAGTTTTACTAAAAATAATACTATAGGAAATAAATTAGATGGTAATAAAGTAAATAATGTACAATACTTTGAAACAGGATATTCAAGAAGAAATGTGTATGATAATTTTAATGTTTTAAGAGGACAAAAACCACAAAAAGAATATATAGTAGGAATAATACCAGATTATATAGATATAACTTATAGTTTATCTATTTTTACAGATTATGTAGATCAGGCTAATGAAATCACAGAAGCAATAGAATTTGCTGCTAGATCATATTGGGGGGATCCTGAAAGATTTATGTTTAGAGCAAATATAGATAATTTTGATACCCCTGTTTTATTAGAAAATGGAGTTGATAGGGCAAATAGAATTAATATGAATGTTTTAGTTTATGGGTATCTAATACCATCTGGTATAAATGCCGCTATGGCTGGACCTAGTCCAAAATCATATAACGTTACTAAAACTGTATTTAAAGAAACAATAGCATAATATATATTTATTATAGAAATAAAGAAATAACATGGCAGGAATAAGTACCCAAGGAATTGCTAGTGGAAGTATAATATTTCCAGAACATATATTAAGATCAATTGATGCTTTAAATGGTGAAGCAGGACCATTTGATTTTAAACTATCGGGATCTGTAACAGTATCAGGAAGCACAAAAATATCTTCAGGTAGTGTTATTGAAAATAATAATGCACCTACTGCTTTAATGTATAATACTGCATCGGGTGATATATTTTTTAGTACAGGAAGTTTAGGTGGTGGTGGTGGATCAGGTACTAGTGGTACTTCAGGTACTTCAGGTACAAGTGGATCATCTGGTTCAAGTGGTACAAGCGGTACAAATGGTAGCTCAGGATCAAGTGGATCATCTGGTTCAAGTGGTACAAGCGGTACAAATGGTAGTTCAGGAACTTCAGGTGCAGATGGTAATTTATTTACAACTACATCTTCTACATCTACAGCTATAGGTACAGGGTCTAAAGGATTTACAGTTGCCGCAGGATTAGCCTTTATAGTAGGACAATCCCTTGTTATAGTAGATGCCTTAAATGCTGCCAATTTTATGAATGGTAAAATTACTGCTTATAATAGTGGTACAGGAGCATTAACAGTAAATGTAACATCAGTTACAGGTAGTGGTACTAAATCATCATGGAATATAAGTTTAGAAGCAGCCCCTGGTACAAATGGTACTAGTGGATCTTCAGGTAGTTCTGGATCAAGTGGATCATCTGGTTCAAGTGGTACAAGTGGGTCTAATGGTACAGACGGTAGCTCAGGATCAAGTGGTTCAAGTGGTAGTTCAGGAACTTCCGGTGCGGATGGTGATGAATTTACAACAACTTCCTCAACTTCATTAGCAATTGGAACTGGTGCTAAAACATTAACAGTTGAAGCAGGTTTAGCATATGTAGTAGGTCAATCAGTAGCTATTATTTATGCTTCTGATGCAGATGATAAAATGATTGGTAAAATTACTGGTTATAATTCAGGTAATGGAGCCTTATCCGTAACTGTATTATCATCAGCAGGTAGTGGAACCTATTCAAGTTGGAATGTAACTTTAGAATCAGTCCCGGGTACATCAGGTACTAGTGGTTCTAGTGGATCCTCTGGTACAAGTGGATCTTCAGGTTCCTCAGGTACTAGTGGCTCAAGTGGCTCAAGTGGAACTAGTGGTACAAATGGTACTTCAGGTTCTTCAGGATCAAGTGGATCATCAGGTACGAGTGGTACAAATGGAACTAGTGGTACAAATGGTACATCAGGTACAGGAGTAGGATTCCCATTTTCGGGAAGTGCACTACTATCAGGTAGTTTATTAATACATGGAACGGGAGCAGCTTTAAATGTACTTGGTGGAATATCTGGATCTTCAATTTCAGGATCATTAACAGGATCATTATTAGGTACAGCTTCAATAGCTAATACAGCTACTACTGCATCTCATATAGTAACAGCTTCATTTGCTAATACTACAACAAGTGCTTCTATAGCAACAACTGCGGGTACAGCTTCGGTAGCTGTAAGAGCAACTGCTTTAAGTGCACAAGCTACAGCTTCAATAGCAGATAGAGCAACAACAGCATCATTTGCAAGTACGGGTGATGGAACATTTAGTGGATCATTTAGTGGTTCATTCCAAGGAGATGGATCGGACTTAGTAGGAGCAGGAATTAATACAACCTTTAATAATGAAGTAAGATATTTAGCATCTGATTTAGGAAGTAGTGGTGCGGATGGAAGTGTTGAATTATTATCATCAGCAACTATGTTTGGTGGATTAACCTGGACAAGAAGTAGTACTACTTTATCAATTAGTAGTTCTGCTCATGGACTATCTAATGGTGATTATGTAGTTATTCAAAATATGAACCAAAATTACTTATATGCTTCAGCTTCTGCAGTTGGGACAAATACATTCCAAATTACGGGAGTAGCAAATTCAGGAGGTACATCAGGGAAAAAAGGTGCCTATATACCTGCATTTAAAGTATCATCTTTTACACAAGCAGGTGCAACCATATCATCACCAAGTGCAGGTAATGTTCAATTAATTTCAGCAAAAGTTACCACGCCAACTAAAACAACAACAACATTTGATTTTACAATGCCGACCTCTAGAGAAAATGGAGCTGGTGCAAATGGATCTTTATATTCACAAAACCCACCAATAATACAAGCTTGGGCTTTAAGTAATGGAAACCAAAACACCTCAGCAGTAATAACACTTAACACAAGTTCAAACTTTAATATATTCCAAGTAGGAGGATTAAGTGCTTTAATAAAATCAATGATTAAAGTAACATTCTAATAGCTTGTTATGGCATATAGAGATCAAAGATTTATAGGTGTTATTAATGCCGATAGTATTGTTGATAGTAACTTTATTATCGGAACTGGTAATTTTGCAGATGGATCCACCTTAATTGCTGATGTTAATATATCTTCAGGAGATGAAGATTTAATTAGACCTGGTCAAATTGTATTTTCAGTAGCAGGTGCATTGCCTGCAAATACAAAAGTATCATCTGTTAATGCCGATCGTACACAAATTACTTTAGATAAAGCCGCTACATCTACCGCGGCGGGTGATACATTTGGTTTATCAACTCCTTCAGGATCTTACTTTTTTCAATCTGCTAGTTTTAATGATCCAAATAATAATTTAACTGTAAATAATATTAGTGGTAGTGATTCGGGATCTAGTTTTGCTATAGTAGGTGTAGCAAAAAAGAGTAATGCTACCATAAAAAATAGATTCCATCTTTATACAGTATCTGAAGTAGTTCAAAGAAACATAGGATCTGCTGAAATTTCATTTTTTGTAGAATGGGGAGAACAAGGTGAAGAATCGGGTTCAGGTGATGAATTACAAACTGCAGAAAAAGAAGTTGCAATTATAGATTTAACTGATACTGGTTCTATAGCTCCGGGATTCTCATTAGGGGTTGCTGGAATGGAAAGTTTAAAGGCCGGTTCCGAATATGCTGGTTATAATATAGCAATTAATCAATACTTATCTGACTTATCAAGTTCAGTAGCTTCATCATTAACTGGATCATTATCAGGATCAGTTACCGGTTCTTTAATTGGAACTGCTACATCTGCATCAACAGCAGTATTAGCCCAAACTGCTTCAGTTGCTACTAGGGCAAATACTTTAGCTCCAACTGCAACAGCTTCACGAGCAGATAGTGCAACCACAGCATCATTCCCTGAACGAGGAGTAATAGGTGGTAGTGCTACTCAAAATATTATTACCCTTAATAGAGGAGATGGTACTACTATAACTTTAGAAACATCAGTTTCTGGTTCTGTAGAATCTGCCTCAATTGCAACTGTAGCTAGTACTGTTAGAAATGGAGGTAGTGGTTCATTTAGTGGTTCATTCCAAGGAGATGGTTCAAGTTTAACAGGATTAGTTACTGCCTCACATGCTTTAACCGCTGTATCTGCTTCATTTGCTACTTCAGCATCAGTAGAGATAATAAAAGAATTAAGTTCATCATTTGCTGATACAGCTTCTGTAGCACAAAGTGGTACAGGATCATTTAGTGGCTCATTTACAGGTTCAGGTGACTTTGATGATGTTAGAGTTAAACAATACATTTATCATAAAGGTGATGAAAATACATTTATAAACTTTACTGATAATAGGATTAGATTTAATGCTGGTGGTATTAACTTTATGAGTTTGGAAGATGATGGTAGTGCTCCTTTTCCTTTTGTAATTAATAATGGTGGTAATAGAATTAACTTTAGGGTCATGGATAGAAATTCAGACCTTCTTTTAAAAACTGATTCTGAAGCACTTAATGTTGGATTATATTATGCAGGTGGTAAAAAATTCGAAACAATATCAAAGGGTGTTAATGTAACAGGTAGTATCGATGTATCAGGTAGTATAGATGTAACAGGTAGTGTCTCCGCATCTGAAGATATAGTTGTTTCAGGAAATGTATTTGTAGATGGAACTTTAGATGCTGCAACTAAAAATTTTAGAATTGACCATCCAACTATGGAAGGTTATTATTTAATCCACTCATCATTAGAAGGACCTGAAAGAGGAATATATTATAGAGGTAAATTAAAAACAAATAATATTATATACTTACCGGATTATTGGAATGAATTAACAGATGAAACAGATATTACAGTTCAACTTACACCTATAGGAAATGCCTGTCAACATTTTGTTAAATCTGTAACTAAAAAAGAAATTGAAGTAGGTTGTGATTGTGGAAAACCACATTGCTATTATATAGTTCATGCTCAAAGATTTAATGAAGGTAGATTAGATATTTTAAAACCAAAAATTTCAAAAAGGTTGTAAATTTAAATAAAGGTTATTATATTATACGGTTATGAAAATTCAAGCCCACACAAGTTTTATTGGTACTACTGGGTATGCTAACCATGCTCAATCTTTTTTTACTGAATTAGATAAACTAACACCTATTAAGGTTAGAAATGCTACAGTAGGAAAATCATGGAACTGGCCTAATAATACCCCTCATGACAAAGAACCTTACATAACCCCTCAAATGAAAAAAATGCTTCATTTACAAACATTATTTGAAGCAGATAAAAGTAGAAATGATTATCCTATATACCATCATAAAGAAAATTTCCAATCTGATATAGATATAATTTTAGAGGAACATGATCACCATTATTTTTATGATTCTTATAATGGTTATAAAATAGGATATAATGTTTGGGAATCAACTAAATATTCTAATCAATTTTTTAATCAGTTACTTACCTTAGATGAATTATGGGTTCCTACTGAATGGCAAAAAGAAATATCCATCAAACAAGGATACCCAGAAAATAAAATATTTGTAATTCCAGAAGGAGTAGATGGTAAAATATTTAAACCAAATCCAAAATTAAAAAAACCTAATAAATTTCAATTTATTATAGTAGGTAGGTGGGATTATAGAAAAGGTATAAAAGAAAGTATTGAAGGTTTTTTAAAAGCATTCCCCGATAATCAAGATGTTGAATTATTATTAAACGTAGAAAACCCATATCCTACAGATGGTATGAATTCAACAGAAGAACGTTTAAAACACTATAATTTAGAAGATAATAGAATAAAAATATTAAAATTTTTAAATAGAAAACAATATATTAAACTATTACAAAATGCTAATGTATTAATTTCTTGTGCTAAAGCAGAAGGATGGAATTTACCTTTAATAGAATCATTAGCTTGTGGTACTCCTTCAATTTATACTAAATGTTCAGGGCAATTAGAATTTACTAAAAGTAAAGGATTAGGAGTTGAAATATTAGGAGAAGAAAAAGCAGGAGAAAACATACCTGGTAATTTTTATACTCCTGATTTAAATGATTTAATTAAAAAAATAAAAGATTCTTATAATAACTATAATATATGGAAAGAATGGCATTTAAATCGTTCTAAAGAAATAAGAGAAGAGTATTCATGGAAAAATCAAGCAATAAAAGCATATAATCGTTTACAACAAATAAAAATTACTCCTAAAATTAAAACACCTATATTAGATGTAAATTTTGTAGATGGTCCTTATGCTTGTTTAAGAAATTCTAATCAAGAATATTTAGTAGATTTTATAAATCAAGACACTAACCAAAGTGAATATTCAGTTAATTTAAAAAATGACCATTGGGGTAAAACATTTCATAAATTTTTTATAAATTGGGATATACAAATAAAAGATAATTTTGGAGAAATAATTTATTCCCACAAATATAATGCATCTGGTAAAAGAGTCTATATAGCTTTTGGTTCCAAAGCTTTAGGTGATACTTTAGCTTGGTTTCCTTATGCTTTAGAGTTTAAGAAAAAACACAATTGTCATGTAATTGTATCTACCTTTTGGAATAAGTTTTTTAAAGAAAAATATCCTGAATTAGAATTTGTATCTCCCGGAGCTACTGTTCCTAATTTATATGCTATGTATGAAATAGGTTGGTATTATGATGATAATGATCAATTAGATAGGTTTAAACAACCATATGACCCTAAACAATTTACTTTACAACAAACAGCAACTAATATACTAGGATTAGAATATAAAGAAATTATACCTAAAATAAATTATGAAGTAAAGGATCGTCCTTTTAAAGAAAAATATATATGTATATCTCCACATGCTTCTGCAAGCGCTAAATATTGGCACCATCCTACTGGGTGGCAAACTATTATTAATTATATTAATAATGTTTTAGGGTATAAAGTAGTAATGATTTCTAAAGAAAAATATAATGATAATTGGGAAACTGATAAATTACCTTTACAAAAGAAATTTCAAAATATAATAGATGCTACAGGTGATCACCCTATAGAAGATATAATTAATATGTTACACCATTCAGAAATGTATATAGGTGTATCTAGTGGTTTAGCTTGGTTATCTTGGTCAATTAAAAATCCTGTAGTGTTAATATCTGGATTTAGTTCTGATTGGACTGAATTTTCCTCAAATATTGAAAGAATTATTAATAAAAATGTATGCAATTCTTGTTTTAATAATTTTAAATTAGATGCAGGTGATTGGAATTGGTGTCCTGTCCACAAAGATACTCCAAGACAATTTGAATGCACTAAAAAAATATTACCTGAAACCGTAATAGAAGGTATTACTCGTAGACTTAGTTAATATTTATTAGGGAATAACCCTAAGTAAAAAAAATATTAATGGCTTCAACAATAAGTACATCAGGTATAGCGAGTGGTAGTGTCATTAAGGCCCAACATGCCTTAAGAATTATTAACTCTTTAAATGGAACGGCAAATAATGATATCTATGTAACTGGTTCTGTAGGAATTACAGGTAGTTTATCAATAAAAAGTGGTAGTTTAGCGGAAACTGGTTCCGGTTTTGATTTTTTATTAGCATATGATACAGGTAGTGGAGATGTAAAATTTACAAGAAGAAATTCAACTTCTGGTACATCAGGTACTTCAGGTAGTTCAGGTTCAAGTGGTACAAGTGGTTCATCTGGTTCAAGTGGAACAAGTGGTACAAATGGTTCATCTGGTTCCTCCGGTTCAAGTGGAACAAGTGGTACCAATGGTACTAATGGTTCATCAGGTACATCTGGTTCATCCGGTAGTTCAGGAACAAGTGGAGAAAAAGGAGGAGTAGAATATAACTTTGATAATAATACTAGTGATGCAGATCCAGGAAATGGAGAAATAAAATATAATAATGCATCTATTGCTTCTGTAACTTTTATTTATATAGATAATTTAGATCAAAGAGGGGCAGATCAAACTGCATGGTATGCTACTTGGGATGATTCAACAAATAGTGCTGACCGTGGACAAATAATTGTAACCAGTAGGGATACAGGAACAGTTGTAAATTCATTTAAAATAACAGGTGCAGTAACAGCAGCTACTGGGTATTATAAAATACCTGTAGCTTATATAACGGGTACTATACCATCTAATGGTAATAAACTATCAGTCCAATTTTCAAGATCTGGTAATGCAGGTACTTCTGGTACAAGCGGTACTAATGGTTCATCAGGTACTTCAGGTGGATTAAATATATCTAATAATGTTACAGGATCTTTACTATTAGCTAGTGGTTCAACTAGTGATCTTAATGGTGCCGCAGGGTTAAAATATACAGGTAGTATTTTCCAAATTACAGGATCAGAAACTAGAATTTCAAGTTCAGTTAGTATAACTGGAAGTAATGCTCCCGCATTAAGAGTTAGTGGCAGTACAACTTTAACAGGATCAGTTACTATTAGTGGTAGTGTTTCAGCTTCTAATGTTTATTCTATTGGTGATGCTTTTTTGGGAACTGGAACTGGTAATGATGAGGTAAAATTAGTTCATGCTGGAGATACTGATACTTATTTACTATTTGATACAAACCATGTAAATTTAGTTGCAGGTGATAAGTCAGTCATTAAATATGATCAGACACTATCAGATAAAAAAATAATGATTAACAACACCAATGCTGACCTTGACACGCAAATAATGGCGGACAATGGTAATGTAATTATTCATGTTGATGCTGGAGATAATAGAGTAGGAATAAATAAAACAACCCCAAATAACGCTTTAGACGTAAAAGGAGGTACAAGTATAACAGGTTCAACTACAATTACAGGATCATTACACGTAAGTAGTAGTAATATTTTTATCCCCGCATTTAGAGTTACTGGTAGTACAACATTAACAGGTAGTTTATTTGTTAGTGGTGGAATGAAAGTTTCTGGAAGTAACGTTCATAGTGGAAGTACAATACAACAAGGTAGTATAAGACTAAAAGGTAGCGCCCATATTTCAGGATCCGAGGCTATATCGGGCTCATTATTAATAACAGGTAGTAATGCCCCAGCATTAAGAATTAGTGGTAGTACAGCATTAACAGGTAGTTTACTACAAAGTGGTAGTACACAAATTACAGGTTCTACTCTCTTATCAGGTTCATTACTTTTAACAGGTAGTTCTACCTTAGCATTAAGGATAACTGGTAGTACAGCATTAACGGGAAGTTTATTACAAAGTGGTAGTACTGTAACTACAGGTAGTGTAGAAATTTCTGGTAGTTTAGGAGTAGGAACAGCTGCATCAGGTGTTATAGGTGCAATTTTAGCTGCAAACGATGTTGTAGCATTTGCTTCTTCAGATGAAAGATTAAAGGAAAATATAACATTAATAGAAAATCCATTAGATAAAATTATTAAAATATCTGGATATGAATATGATTGGGTCCCAATGGAAGGAGTACATGTACATTCAGGACACGATATAGGAGTAATAGCACAAGAAGTAGAAAAAGTATTTCCAGAAATTGTAGCAGACAGAGATAATGGATATAAAGCAGTAAAATATGAAAAATTAGTATCCGTGTTAATAGAAGGTATAAAGGAATTAAAACAAGAAGTAGATTTACTTAAGAAAAAAATAAATGGCTAAAAATGTAAGAATCGTTCCTGCATCAGGGTCAATATTCTTCACTGGTGATGGATTTGATGTTACTGGTTCTATTAAATTACAAACTGTAGGTAGTACTGAAAATGTACAATTTATAGATGGTACTTCAAATGAATCAATAATTTTAATTCATAAAGCATCTAGGAGAGTTGGAATAGGTTTAGTATCCGCTTCTGCTAAATTAGAAGTATCTTCCTCTAATACTGAAGATGCTTTAAAAGTTGGAACCCCAGATGGTGATTTAAAAGTAAATAATAAAGGAATTTTACAATTATCGGAATACCAAGGAAATGCTACCGCTGTTGAGGGTGGTATTTTATATAGTGGAAGTAATCTATTCATCGGAGATTAATATTTATTATAGAATAAAAAATCACATAAATGCCAAGTTGGAAAAAAGTCATAGTCTCCGGATCCCATGCAGAACTAAGTTCAGTTACAGGTTCATTTACAGGTTCATTTAAAGGAGTAGTTGTAGGTACTATTGCCTCTTCTTCTACTGCATTATTAGCTGGAACAGCTTCTGTTGCTACTAGAGCAAATTCTTTAGCTCCAACTGCAACTGCTTCATTCGCAGACAGTGCTACAACAGCTTCTCATGCATTAAATGTACCTAATACTGCATCACATGCACTAACTACAGTATCAGCTTCAATAGCCGATGAAGCTTCAACATTAAGTTCAACTGCAACGGCTTCATTTGCTGATATATCCACATTAGCTAGAGCAGGTTCAGGATCATTTAGTGGTTCATTTCAAGGTGATGGTTCAAATTTATCAGGAATTGCTACTACTTTAACTGTAGATGGTGATTCAGGAGCACAAGATGTAGATTTACAAACTGATGATTTACAAATATTAGGTACTGCAAATGAAATAGTAACTGCCGTTACAAAAGCTGGTAACGACGTAAGAGCAACTATTAGTTTACCTGATGATGTTACTATTGGACAAGATTTAACAGTTACTAGAGATGCTACTATTACTAGGAATTTAACTGTTCAAGGTACAGCTTCTTTTCAACATACAACTGATTTAGATGTTGCAGATAGATTCATTAGATTAGCATCAGGATCAAATGCTGCAGGGGATGGTGGTATAGCTGTTATTCAATCTGGATCCAAAAACTCCGAAGCATTAGCTTATGATTCAGCCGTAACTAGATGGGGTTTTACTGGTTCTTTTGATCCATCTCAAAATACTATAGTTCCAGAAGCATTTGTTGCAGCGGTAATAGAAGGTGGGAGTGGAGATAATGATCCTACTGATACAATTGCTAAATATGCTAAAAAAGGAAATATATTTGTAGCAGATAACGGAGAAATATATGTTTATTCTTCATAATAAATTTTAATAGTTTTGGGTTTTATTGCAAGCAAAATAGAAGTAAAAGAGGGAAAAAGTAAGGTAATTGATAATGCAGAATTACCTCAAGATTTGCTTTTAGATAAGGCAGAATTACAAGTTCTTTTAAAAATGATTAAAAATTCTTCATTTGAAGGAAAAGATATTGAACTGGTTTTTAAAATGACCTGGAAATTACAAGAAGCTTATTTATCTCTACAAGAGAATGAATAAATATATTTTACTTCTCCTCCATAAATTTAAAATATTTATACTTGATATTATCGGCCCTTAAGGGAAGTGGGCAGGCAATCCTGTAACCAACCATAATAAATTATATGCCTAGTTGGAAAAAACTTATTACTAGTGGCTCTAATGCTACTCTATCCTCACTATCAGTTGATAACCAAATAACGGGTTCATCTTATACAGGTTCTTTTACTGGTTCTTATCAAGGTGATGGTTCGGATTTAACAGGTATAAATCCTTTCCCATTTACTGGATCCGCTTCAGTCCTAGGAGATTTAAGATTAGACTCTCCATCAAATGATTACGTAGATGATGCTTATGTAAATGATTATTTAGTTGGTGGAACTGCTTTAATAGTTGAGGATAATGCTATATTTAGTGGTTCTGTAACTGTATTAAATTTATCAGGTTCAGTTTCAGGTTCATTCCAAGGACAAGTAAATACAGAATTATTAAGAATTAGTTCTCCAAATGATTATGTTGCTGATTATGTTGAAGATTATATAGCGGGTATAGCATTAATTACAACAGGGTCAGCTATCATAGAAGGTGGGGCAGATATAATAGGACCTTTAAATCATTCACAAGGAGCAGTTGTATTAACTAGAGTATCTGAAAGTCTTAACTTTACAAATGATACAGATGCAGCTACTGGTGGAGTTCCTTTAGGAGGATTATACAGAAATGGAAACGATATTAAAATTAGAATAACTTAACAATATTTATAACATATATTAATTAACTATGGCAATTACTTTAAGAACAGGTTTAGGTAGAAAGCTTACCATCGCAGAGATGGATGAAAACTTTACTTTTTTAAGTAGCTCCTATGTAGTAAACAGTGTGACGGCTTCAATGACGGCTGGTTCAGCTTCAGTTGCTACAAGAGCTAATGGTTTAGCTCCAACGGTAACAGCTTCATTTGCTGATACAACTACATCGGCTTCTATATCTACCACTGCTCAAACATCATCCGTTGCTACAAGAGCTAATACTTTAGCTCCAACTGCAACAGCTACATCTGCATCAACAGCAGTATTAGCCCAAACTGCTTCCGTTGCTACTAGGGCAAATGGTTTAGCTCCTACAGTTACAGCAACATCAGCCTCTACTGCTATTGCAGCTCAAACAGCCTCAGTGGCTACAAGAGCAAATGGCTTAGCACCAACAGTTACAGCAACTTCTGCTTCAACTGCTATTGCAGCTCAAACAGCCTCAGTCGCTACAAGAGCAAATGCTTTAGCCCCTACAGTAACTGCCACTTCAGCTTCCGTAGCTGCAAGAGCAACTACTTTAAGTGCACAAGCTACAGCTTCATTTGCAGACGTAGCAGGCACGGTACATGATGGTAACATAACTGCTACAAAAATTGCAGCAGATGCCGTTATTACAACTAAAATATTAAATAGTAATGTAACAAATGCTAAATTAGCAAATGATAGTGTTACTATAGGTTCAACAGAAGTAGATTTAGGAGCTACAGCAGCTTCATTAACAGGGTTGACAAGCATTTCTGCTCAAACTGGTAGTTTTGTATTACAAGTATTTGAATCCGCTTCTACTATAATAACATCTGGATCAAACATTCTTGGTGATAAAGCAACTGATATTCAACAAATTACAGGTAGTTTACTACAAACAGGTAGTATGACTGTTATAGGTAATATATCAGCTAGTGTAGGAGGATTTAGTGGTTCATTCCAAGGAGATGGTACATTATTAACAGGTGTAATAGCTTCAGGTTCGATTCAATCAGCCTCTGTTGCTGCAAGAGCAACTACTTTAAGCCCAGCGGCTACGGCTGCATCATCATCAACGGCAATATTAGCCCAAACAGCTTCTGTTGCTACAAGAGCAAATGCTTTAGCCCCTACAGTAACTGCCACTTCAGCCTCTGTTGCTGCAAGAGCAACTACTTTAAGTGCTGCGGCAACAGCAAGTTTTGCAGATAAAGCAAACGTCGCTGTAACATCAAATGTAATTCCTGTAACAGTAGTTAATGATGGAGGAAACAAATATGCATTTAATGGAGTAACTGCTCCAAAAATATCACTTAATAGAGGAGAATTATACAGATTTGATCTATCAGATTCAAGTAATAATGGTCACCCACTTAGATTTAGATTACTAAATGATACCTCATACACACCAGGAGTAAATGCAGTAGGTACACCAGGTCAAGCAGGTGCATATGTGGATTTTGATGTTAATTTTTCAACATCAGCATCTTTAAAATATTACTGTACATCCCATGGAAATGGAATGGGTAATACAGCTCAAGTACCAGATTTTCTTAATAATAGTGGTTCATTTAGTGGTTCTTATCAAGGTGATGGTTCTAATATAACTGCAGTATCAGCAATTTCATCATCTACAGCAGTATTAGCTCAAACAGCCTCTGTTGCTACTAGAGCTAATGGTTTAGCACCAACAGTTACAGCATCATTTGCAGATTTAGCAAGTAATGTACGTAACCTTTCCATTTCAGGATCTGGAGCTATATCAGGTTCATTATTAGTAACAGGAAGTTCGGCTCTAGCAATAAGAGTTAGTGGTAGTACAGCTTTAACAGGTAGTATTTTCCAAACAGGATCATTTAACGTCTCGGGTAGTAGTATGTTATCTGGATCTGTAAGTATTACTGGTAGCACAAATATAATTGGTGCCGTAAGTTCAAGTGATACAGGTAGGTTTAAGAGTTTAGGTATTAATGTTGCCCCTTCAGGTGTAGCCGGAGCTATATTAGCTACTAATGATGTTGTTGCATTTGCCTCTTCAGATGAAAGATTAAAGGAAAATCTAGAACCAATTGGAAGTGCAGTTGAAAAAGTAGAACAAATAACAGGATATACTTATAATTGGATTCCTATGGAAGATATTCACGTATATGGTGATATGAAAGATATAGGTGTAATAGCACAAGAAGTAGAAAAAGTATTACCTGAAATAGTATCAGATAGAGAAAATGGATATAAAGCAATTAAATATGATAAATTGACAGCTGTATTAATCCAAGCAGTAAAAGAATTATCTGATAGAGTTAAAACTTTAGAAAATAAATAATATAGTTATTTAATTTTAGTTAAAAAAGGAGAACATTTGTTCTCTTTTTTGTTTTCATATACAAATTAAATATTTATATATAAATAAAAACGTTATGGCAATTAAAGAAACAAAGGTAACAAACGAGGAGTTAAAGGAATTAGAAGATTTCCAACAAAACATTAATGTTATAACCTATCAATTAGGACAATTAACATTAAAAAAATTAAATATTAATGAAGAAGAAGAAGTTTTAAAAACAAGATATAAACAACTTCTTTTAGAAGAAAAAGAAATAGGAGATAAATTAAAAGAAAAATATGGTGATGCATCAATTGATTTAAAAACAGGTGCAATAACCAATAATTGATAATATTTTTAAAACTCTCTTATATATTTATTATTGATAAAAATAAATTATTACAATGGCTGAAACATTATTATCCCCAGGAGTTTTAACACGTGAAAACGATCAATCACTTGTTACACAAGGACCCGTAGTAGCAGGACTAGCAATTTTAGGTCCTACAGTAAAAGGTCCAGTAAATGTCCCAACAGTAGTTACTTCATATAGTGATTATAAAAATAAATTTGGTGGATCATTTACAAGTGCAAGTATAAAATTTGAATATTTAACTAACATTTCAATTAATAACTACTTCCAACAAGGAGGACAAACTGCAGTTGTTACTAGAATTGTATCGGCTTCATATGCGCCCTCAAGTGCAGAAGTAAGAGCAATTATGCATGCTGATTCTGCATCATTTACATTAGAAACCTTATCAGAAGGTGCTATAATGAATAACTCAGGTAGTGTATCTACAAGTGGTTCATTAGTAAGTGGTTCATCAGAGAATTTAAGATATGAAATTGCAAATGTTGATTCAGGGAGTGGTACATTTAACTTATTAATTAGAAGAGGGGATGATACTACAAGTAGAAAAACAATATTAGAATCTTTTACAGATTTATCATTAGATCCTAATTCACCAAATTATATAGAACAAGTAATTGGTAACCAAAGACAAAATTTTGATACTGATGCTGATGGAAATAGATTTATACAAACTACAGGATCTTACACTAATAACAGCCGTTTCGTAAGAGTATCTTCAGTAGGTCAACCGACATTAGACTATTTGGATAGTGATGGTAACTTTAAAGCAGCACTTACTTCATCATTACCTCAAATAGGTAGTGGTTCAAATCAAGGAGCATTTACAGGAGGAGCAGGTAGCGTATTTGGAAGAGGTGCTAATGGAAATACAAGATTAAAAATGTATGATGAAATAGACGTTTCTTCTATTCAAGGATTAGAAGCAGCTTACTATACAGCATCATTAAACTTATTACAAAATACAGATGAGTATGATTTTGAAATACTAACTATACCAGGTGTAACAATTCAAAATGGAAACGTTGCTGTAAATTCGGCAATTGATTGTGTTACACAAAGAGGTGATGCTATAGCAATAGTTGATACTAGAGATTATGGTGCAACATTAAACCAAGCAATAACTTCAGCAACAACAATTGATTCAAGCTTTGGTGCTACTTATTGGCCTCATGTTCAAGTGAAAGGAGTAGAAACTGGTAAAAACGTTTTTGTACCAGCTTCAACAGTAATGCCAGGAGTATATGCTACTAATGATAGATTAGGTGCTGAATGGTTTGCTCCAGCAGGATTTAATAGAGGTGGTGTAGGTGGTGTAATTACCACTGAAAGAAAATTATCTCCAGCGGATAGAGATAAATTATACTTAGCAAAAGTTAATCCAATAGCTCAATTCCCAGGAAATGGAACAGTAGTATTTGGTCAGAAAACATTACAAAATGCAGCTACTGCTTTAGATAGAGTAAATGTTAGAAGACTATTAATAGAACTAAAAAGAGTAATTGGTGATATAGGAAATGGATTATTATTTGAGCAAAATACTGCTGCAACTAGAAATAGATTCCTAAACCAAGTAAACCCATTTTTAGAAGGAATACAACAAAGACAAGGATTATTTGCTTATAGAGTAGTAATGGATGATACAAATAATACAGCTGATGTAATTGATAGAAATCAAATGGTAGGACAAATATTTATCCAACCAACTAAAACAGCTGAATTTATAATACTAGACTTTAATGTAACACCAACGGGAGTTGAATTCTAAAAAATAAAAAAGGCAATATTTATAATAAACAATAGAAAATGGCAGTATTAGACCCTAACGAAATAATGTATACCGCTTTTGAACCAAAAGTTCAAAATAGATTTATACTATATGTAGACGGTATCCCAGCATATTTAATTAAAAATGTAACTGCACCTGGATTTGAAGCAGGTGAAATCATTCTTGACCACATGAATGTGTATAGAAAAGTGAAAGGAAAAGTTAGATGGAATGATATGACTTTAGGTCTATATGATCCTGTAACTCCATCAGGAGCTCAAGCTATAATGGAATGGGCTAGATTAGCACATGAAAGTGTAACTGGTAGAGATGGATATTCTGATTTCTATAAGAAAAATTTAACATTAGATATATTAGGTCCAGTAGGAGATGTAGTAAGCGAATGGGTTATCAAAGGAGCTTACTGTAAAACTGCTACATTTGGTGAATATGATTGGTCAGCTGACGCAGCAATCAATTTAGATATCACTATTGCAATGGATTATTGTATATTAAACTTTTAATTACCCAACCCTCCATACCTTTGAGAATGGTGCCTATTTTGGCACCATTTTTGTTTTTTATATATTTATATCCGTAAAAAAATAAGTTATTAAAAGTATGGAAGAAAACGTTACAAAATCAAAATTAAAATTCCCAACAGAAACAGTTGAATTACCATCTAAGGGATTAATATATCCTAAGGATAATCCATTATCATCAGGTAAATTGGAAATGAAATATATGACTGCTAAAGAAGAAGATATTTTAACTAATACTAATTATATTCAAAAAGGTACTGTATTAGATAAATTACTAGAATCTTTAATAGTATCTAAAATAAACTATAATGATTTAATTACTGGAGATAAAAATGCATTATTAATAGCAGCTAGAGTATTAGGTTATGGTAAAGATTATGAATTTTCCTATGCAGGTCAAACATTATCAGTTGATTTAACTACCTTAGAAGATAAAAATTTAAATACTAAAGATTTAATAGAGGAAGGTATAAATGAATTTGAGTTTAGTTTACCAAGTTCTAAAACTACAGTTACCTTTAAATTATTAACTCATGGTGATGAAAGATCAATAGATAGAGAACTTCAAGGTTTAAAGAAAATTAGAAAAGATATAGTTCCTGAAGCAACTACAAGATTAAAATACATGATCACTTCAGTAGATGGTGATAGGGAAAAGAAAACAATTAGAGAATTTGTAGATAATTATTTATTAGCTATAGATGCTAGATCATTACGTGAAGAAATCCGTAGAGTTTCACCTGATGTTGAACTTAAATACTATGGAGATGATGTAGAGGAGGCCATCACTATTCCAGTAGATCTTACCTTTTTTTGGCCTGACGCCCGAATATAGAAAAAATTTATTTTCTCAAATACATGAGATAATATTTCATGGGAATGGTGGTTATGATTGGCACACTGTTTATACTATGCCTGTTTGGCTCCGTAATTTTACTTACAAAAAATTAGAAGAACATTATAAAAAAATACAGGATAAAGAAAATAAACAAGCAAATACCCTTAAAAACAAATCAGAAATACATAGACCCAATATAAATCCATCTAACGTATATAATAGTTCAATGCCTACTAAAAAGTAGGCATTTTTTATATTTATATACACAACTATAATATGGCTAGAAAAAAATCCAATCCAAACCAATTAGATCTTTTTAAGGATTCAGTTGAAAGTTTAGGACAAGAATTTGATAGAGTATCCGAAAGTATTGCCGATGCTATTTTTAATAAAATTAAAAAAGCAATTGATGCAACTGATGATAGCTCTAAACAATTTTTACAAAGGTTTAAAAGAAACGTTAAAGCTATAGCAGATAGTAGTGGGGCTTTACTAGATATAGAACAAAAATTAGAAGCTGGATCAGCTAGAACAAATGATTTCCAAAGAGCTGAACTAAAACTTTTAAAACAGAAATCTGTAATTAAGCAAGCTTTAAAAAAAGCACAGTCTGAACAAATTAACCTTTCAGAAACTTTAGTAAAAGCAGCCAATGAGGAATTAGCAGTTTTAAATGCAGAAAAAGATTCACTAGGTGATTTAAAAACTATATTTGAAGAAACAAATAAGGAATCAACTTTCTTTTCTACTTTATTATCAGGAGCGGGTAAAGCCTTAAATAATTTAGGTATAGATAATCCTTTTTCTACAATTAAGGATAATATGTCCTCTATTAATCAAGAATTAGTTTTTCTTGAATATCAATTAGATACTAATAAGGAACTTTCTGAAGAAGATGTTGAGTTATATAACCAACGAATTCAAGCTTTAAAAGGACAAAGAGGTTTATTTAATCAATTTGTAATTGCTTTACAATCATCTCTTACCCCTGCTAATGTATTACAAGGACTGATCACGGGTACAGTAGCTTCAATGGGAGCTATAAACGCAGAACAAGTTAAATTTCAAAGGCTTACTGGAGAAGGTGTAAAAAATTTATCATCTATTAGATTAGAAGCATCTACTCTTGTTGATGTACTAGTGCAAGCTACCTCAGCTGCTGAACAATTTGGATTTAATATTCAAGATACTATAAGTGCCCAAAATATAGCAGCAGCTTCAGACTTAGTTGAAGGATTGGGACTATCAGCTGAAGAAGCAAATAAATTATTACTTCTTACTGAGGCACAAGGCCTCAATTTGATGGATGTTGCAAGTGCTGCTAATGATGTATTAGATCCTTCTATTTCAACAAAGGCTGTATTTCAGGACATAGTAGCCAGTTCAGCTCAAACAAAAGTTTTATTTGCCTTTAATGCTGAGGCAATGGCTAAAACTGCTAGTGATGCAAGATTACTAGGGTTAAATTTATCTAATATTGAAAAAATATCTAAAAGTATTTTAGATATTGAATCTAGTATTGCAGCAGAATTTGAAGCAGAAGTATTAACAGGCCAGCAATTAGAGTTAAGTAGAGCAAGAATGTTTGCTTTACAAGGAGATCTTCAAGGTGTAACTGAAGAATTAGCTAAAAATCAAAAATTATTTAATGATTTTAGTGGTATGAATGTTCTCCAACAAGAATCTATTGCTAATGCATTAGGACTAGGTGTTGATGAATTATCAGAATCCATATTATTACAAAAAGAATTAAGTAAGCTATCAGAAACAGAAAGAAAAAGAAAAAGAATTGATGAAAAAATAGCATTAACTGCAAGAGAAAATATAACAAAATCTATTCAAAGTATAACTCAACAAATAGCTATATTAATAGAACCTCTTGTAAGAGGATTTGAAGGAGCTCTTAAATTTACTAATTTATTAATTGATGGGGTTAAAGAATTAAAAATCCCTTTAATAGCTCTTGGAACTTATTATGGTATTGTAGCTCTTAGAGCCCAGGCAGCTGCTATTAGTACTATGATTACAACATTTAGTTTAGCTAAATTTAACCCTTTATTTATTGGTCTTGGTATAGCGGGTGCTTTAGCAGCAGCCGGGGCTGTAAGACAAGCTAATCAAAGAGGAGTAGTTCCATTAGCTGAAGGTGGTGTAGTAACCTCTCCAACTTTTGCATTAATTGGAGAAGCGGGACCTGAGGCAGTTATACCATTAGATAGAGGTGGAAGAAATTCTATGTTATCATCTGCTGATATTAATGCTATCGCAAAAGCAGTAAGAGAAGGAGCATCACAAGCGCAAATTAACTTAGATGGTGGTAGGGTATCAAATAGATTACAACCATCATTAGCAGTTAATACAAGGAAATACTCAATATAAAATATTTATAACAAACAAAAATTAATATTATGGCAATTTTAAACGATTACAATAACCCTAAAAGTGGTCTAGGATCACTAATTAGATTTAAACAGGGACAAGTAACCCCTGCTGGAAATACTTATATAGCTTATGGTAGAAATGATGAAACTGCCCTATATAGTTCAGCTTTACATAACGAGTATTCTACAATTGGGAATCCTAATGTAGATCTTACTAGTACCCTTTATAATTCATCACAGAAAAAACCATCCCAAAATTTAGATTTATCACCTAATCCTATTGGAGATGCTAAAAGTGGATTTCAACAAAAATATCTCCCTAATCAGGAAAAAACTTATGAAGAACAAGTAAGAGAAGCGGATAATGTAGGTAGAGCGGGTACAGTAAGTAGAACTTCTGCGGGCAATAGAAATAGTGGAGATGGAAAAAATGTAGGTGGTAATAGACAATAAACCAAAAATAAATAATGTCTATAAGACAACTATATAATAACCCTGACAATTTTGTATTTAATTCTAAGGATAGCAAATATAGTAAAGATATTAGAGGTGGTGGTTTTACAGGACAACCTTTTGTAAAAAGGTCAGCCCCTGAAACTATAAACCAATTAAATTCTTTAACTACAGAGGCTCTTAGTTTAGATTTTCCTATTCGTGGTGGTTCATACGAGGAACTTGCTGCTAGGGAAGATTTTGCTAGGATTGATAGATTCTTATTATCTTACCCCGAGGGTAAAGCCTTTTTAGACAAACAAAAAGGATTAATGTTCTCTAACCCTAAAATGGAAACAGGCCAGTCAGGTGGGTTTGCTAATACTAGGGCGTATAGTGATGGAAGGAATTTAATGACACAGATTGCTGAGGGAGGAACCGGTTTTCATCATCCAAACGCAGGATCAACTGTCAATGATTTAGAGTTTACACAAAACAAATATGAATATACTGTTGCCCATAAACCTACAAAGTTAAATAGATTAGTTAGCTTAACTACTTTTAAAATTAATAATACAGCGGTTGGTGATAGTAATTTTGATACTGCTATAGCAAGGGAGCTAGGAATTAATACATTTAATGAGGGCGAATTGTTCTTCTACCCAGGTGGACCTAGTTCTGTTTATGGATTAGGACAAACAATAATTAAAAGAGCTACAGATAGTTTAGGTGCCCCCATTAATACACAAAATGCTCCAACATTTATAGGGCCTAATTTTACAAAAGATGTAAAAGGAAACATTATTCAAGCTAGACCTATAACAGAAATCAATTTCTCTAATTTATTAGGATTATCACCCACATTTAACATCACTGATAAGGATAACGCTATAGAAAATGGAGATATAGGTACTTTAGCTCAACAAGATTCGGGTGATTATATTAGAGCAAATAGAAACCCAAACGGAGATGTTGTATTATTTAATAATTTTATGGGTTATGATAGAATTAGGGAAAGACAACAATTATTACCTGGAACTTTAGGAATTACTGATTTTAGAAATGATGTAATTAATTCAAGTGGTGTGGCTAAAAGTGATTATACTAGTAATAATATTACTACTAGAGTTGGTGTAGGTGACCCTGGAGCTAGACCTGCTAACCTAAGAACAAAAATAAATGACCCATTTATCCCAGGTCAGGATTTTATTAATACTACTGATATTCAAACTAGAGATGATGCGGATGGTATTGGTGGTTTTCCTAAAGATTTAGTTAAATTTGCTTTTGAAACTATAAACAATGATAAAACTGATACTACTACAGCAACATTTTTTAGAGCATTTTTAACAGGATATAGTGACAGTCATAATGCTGAATGGTCTCCAAGTCGTTATACAGGTAGAGGAGAAAATTTTTACACATACCAAGGATTTGATAGAACAGTTAATTTCAATTTTAAAGTAGCTGCACAATCAAAACAAGAAATGAAATTTATATATAAAAAATTAAACTATCTATTATCAACTTTACATCCAGATTATAATACGGCTGGATTTATGAGGGGTAATATTACTAAATTAACTATAGGAGATTTATTTGTTAGAACACCCGGTATATTAGAATCGTTACAATTAAGTGTTGATGATCAATACGCTTGGGAAATAGCAATGGGTGATGAAAGTAAAGATATGTTAGAAACACCACAAATAATGGATGTAGGTGTTCAATTTAAACCAATACTTAATGTTTTACCAAGAACAGGTATAAGTTCACCTATATTAATAACAGATCCAAATAACAAATATCTTAATAATAGAGATAATTCAGGAACTTTAGTAGGATCAATAGGAGCAATAGGAAGAGCTTTTGCAACATTTAATTAATATGGCAAGAAGGTACGAAAATATAGGAACATATACTACAGATGATGGTAAAGTAATTTTTTTACCAACTAAATATCCTTCCGTTGAAACTTCAAATGATGATTTTTATATTATAACTCAAGCTACGGATAGATTAGACTTAATAGCTTCTGATTTTTATGGTGATTCTACATTATGGTGGGTAATTGCTATGGCAAATGATTTACCCGGTGATTCATTATTTACAACACCTGGCTTTCAATTGAGAATACCTGGTAATTTAGATAATGCTATTCAAGAGTTTAACACTTTAAATTCTTAAAATGTTATGGCAAATTTTAAAAATATAATAGGTTCGGGTTTTCCAGAATACGTAAATAACCAATTAAAAAAAAGATCTGAAATATTAAATACTGCTAATCGTAGTAATAATATTCTTCAATATTTAACTAATCGTAATGTTTGGTTTAGGTTAAGTTCTAGTGTTGATGTAGGAGGTTCTAAGGAACTAGCTAGAAATAACGTTTTACAGGGAGGAACTTTAAATAAAAATGGGACTATAAAAAAAGGATTTAATGAAACCTATAAAAAAGGTACTGATGATGATTTAGGTTTTAAACCTATGCCTGGTATTACCAATATATCAATAGGTACAGGAGGTAAGTGGCAAACATTAATGCAGGCAGATATAGAGTTTGTTTGTTATGATTTAGAACAATTAGATATAATGACTAAACTTTATATGAGTTTAGGATATACTGTATTTTTAGAATGGGGCCATTCAAATTATTTTACAACTAATAATAGTGTTGAAAAATTTGAAGTAAATGCTTCTGCTATCTCTAATTTTTTTAATTTAAATAATAAAGATGAATTATTAAAACGAGCAACCAAAGAAAGAGATAATAAAGATGGAAATTATGAATGTATGTTAGGTACAGTTAATAATTTTGATTGGACGGCTAATAATGACGGTTCTTATAATTGCAAAATACAAGTAATGGGTGCGGGTGGTTTAGTTGAATCTTTAAAAATTAATACTTCTAGTGGTGTTAATTTTAATAATTTAATAGATGATGAAGATACTAACGCAGATTTTGCTTCAGATTTAGAAAATATACTTACTACACTCAAAAAATTCTTTGAAGATAATTCAGGAATAGTACAAAAATCAACAACTTCATTTCAAGCTGGTACAGGAACAGTAACTGTTGATACAGTTGAAGGATTGTTTAAAGAAATTCCACTTAGTCAAGAAGGAACCATAATTGAAAATAATAGAGAAAGAATAATTACTTATAGTGCTCTTTTAAATCAAATATATGAATTTACTTCTTATCCTGGTCCACAATTTGGTAGAAGTATAGGTAGAACATCATCATCACTTGGAAATAATAATATTAATAAAGGAAATGCCCACCAAGTACTTTCGGGAATAGGTACTGCTTCTTCTATTAAACCAAGCTTATACCATGGTTATATTTCTAATACAGTAATAGATAATGATAAAACTTATTTTCAAACTTATATTACATTAGGACATTTATTTACATTAATTCAACATATAGGTATATTTACAGAAAATAGTGGAAATGTAGCAAAACCTGTAGTATATTTAGATTATAACCCTGATAATACTATAATAAAAGTAAATAAACTACAAGGAAGTATAGATCCTTCTAAATGTTTAATTCCTTTCAATCAAAAATTCGATGATTTTTTTAATCCAATTAAAGAAAATTTCCCATCAAAATTTAACCAAAGTTATTCTTTAAAAAAAGGTGTAATACCTAGCTTTGAAGGTAAATTATTTAATGTTTTAGTAAATTTAGATTTTATTATTGATTCTTTAAAAGGATTATCACAAGGTAGTGATGATAAAGAAGTAAATTTACTAGATTTTATAACTAAAATTTTAGATGGAATTAATGTTTCTTTAGGAAAAATAAATTCTTTTAGACCCTTTTATGATAAAGATAGTAATTGTTTAAGAATTATTGATGAACATGTTTTACCTGATTCTAAAGAAAATAAAATAATAACAATACCAAATCTGGGTACTAAATCTATAGTTTATGATTATAGTTTTAACACTAAAATTACTCCTAAATTTGCAAGCCAACTAATAATTGGAGCACAAGCTAGTGGAAAAGATGTAAAAGAATTTTCAAGTGAGGTATTATCATATCAATACTTAAATATAGGTACAAAAGATAGATTTGCAACAATAAAAAAACCTAGCATAAATCCAAAAATTGATCTTCCTGTTGAAAAAAGTGCATTAAAACCTTTCTTTAGATTATTTCAACTTCTTACAAGGATTTATAGTTTTGATAATGTAAGAAAAAGTAGTATAGATAGTCTAACTACTTTATTTAATGATATTTTAAATAGAAATACAAAAATCCCAAAATATAACCCATATGATAATTTTGGTACTAGGACTAAACGTTTATTACTAGGAATAACCCCTAGCCCGTTACTAAAAAATGAAAATGATGAAGCAACAGAAGATAAATTTGTAACTCCTACTTTAATATTACCTATAGAATATAGCATTAAAATAGACGGAATATCCGGTATTTTACCTTATAATTTATTTAGAATACCAGATAATAGATTACCTAAAAAATATAGGGGCAAAATTGATTTTGCAGTTTTTTCAATAAATCATGAAATAGAAAGTAATAAATGGTATACTATACTAAGAGGAATAGCAGTACCTAGAAATAAATAATGGCTTATATACCTAAATCTCTTACTAATAATAATTTATTCACTAATGGTGGGGAATTTATCGACTCTACTGGTAAACCATATAGTGGATTTTATCATTCACTATTTAATGGTCAAGTTTATAGTGGAAAAACACCACTAGATCCAACAAGACAACTTTTAAGTGTACCCCCTAAGGATGAATCTCCAAATCAAGTCCTAAATACATCTACTAATTTAGAATATTCTAATTTACGTCCTCAAAACCAAGAGTTATTTGAATATGGTAAAAATCCAACTTCTTTTATTCCACAACCTAAGGGTAAAGATTATCAAAGAGGACAAATTGAAAGATATTTTGCTAAAAAAAGAAATGAATCACCATCTCGTATATTAGAAATAAATCAATCAACCTATAATGATATAATTACACAGAGTGGAGAGTATAATTATGCTTTATGGCAGGTAGTAAAAATATTTTGGAAAATATCTGGCCCCCTTAATGATACAAGGAATCCAAATGGAGTAGTTACTGCAGGAATTGTGGATACTAATGAAAGATTAGTTAACTTTACTAATAAAGAATTTAGAGGTATAAAAGAATATTTATCTAATTTAATTCAATTTGCAGTTAGACCAAATTTAGAATTAATTTCTAACCAATATACTAGTGGAAATCAATTAACAGTTAGAAAAGATAATAGTAATTACATAGGTAATTACCACATAATGGCAGATGGAACAATAATGGATAAGGAAACACATGGAAAATCCAAAGGTACAATTCTTCTACCAGCTAATGTGGTTGTTCAAAAACAAATTAATACATTGATAAATGAAGCATTAGGAAATCTTGGTGCAACACCAAACCAATCTTTAGATACATTTAATATATCTAATTTAAGTTATGGTGCTACGTAAAGTTATGAATAAAAGGTTATGTATTATATTGTTGAGACAGAGGAACAATTAAATAGATTATATTGTTCGGGTGATGAGTGTTATATAAAAATCATTCCTATGAATGATGAATATCACTCTGCTTTAACTTCACCATGTTTAATATATTTTAAAACTTTTAAAGGTAAAGGATATGTATTTCCAATTAATCATTCTGAAGCATTTAGATTAGATTTTAATAAAGTAATAGAATGGATAGAAAGTAAATATGAAAAAATTTATATTACAAATAAAAAAGAATGTTTATATTTCTTTGATTCACCTAAATTAATAGACATACCTTATGACAACAACAACTTGGATTATACTCCTATTAGGTCCCGTACTTATGATAAGTATGGACATTTACCGTTCTGTACTTCCTTGGTACCAATCTCAAAAATTTACGAGCAAGAAGAAAAAAACTTCGAAGAAATTAGAGAAAAAATCCCAACAAAAGTAAATAAATTTTATAATGATACTTTTCCAAAAGTATTTAAATTAATAGAAGAACAAGGGTTAAGAATTCACCCGGATTATTTTGATAAACACTTTAAATATCATGAAAAAGAATGGTTTATTCATGGAGAAACAGTGTATACTAAATATAACTTATACAACCTTACTACTCGTCCAACTAACTCCTTTAACGGTGTTAACTTCGCTGCTTTAAATAAAAATGATGGTTCAAGAACTGCATTTATCCCTAAAAATGATATGTTTTTTGAATTTGACTATGATGCTTACCATGTTAGAATATTAGCTAATTTAATAGGATTTAAACTGGATAAAAAATCAGTACATAATCAGTTAGGTAAAATGTATTTTAATAAAGAAGAACTAACTGATAAAGAATATGCTAAATCTAAAGAATTAACCTTTAAACAATTATATGGGGGTGTATTTAAAGAATATAAAGAAATACCATTCTTTAAAGCAATGAATGAATATGTTGAAAAATTATGGGAATTATTTAATGCTACAGACAAATTAGAGTTAGTAGGAGGAAAAATACTAACTAAAGAACAAATACAAAACCCAACACCTAATAAAATATTGAATTACATGATACAATCAGCAGAAACACATAATAATGTTATTTCTGTAAGAAAAGTAATAGATTATTTGGATAATAAACAAAGTAAAGTTATATTATACACCTATGATTCATTCTTAGTTGATTATTCTTTAGTAGATGGTAAAGAGGTTTTAAAAGAAATTAAAAAATTATTAGAAAATAACAAATACGTTGTAAAAGTTGCATATGGTAATAATTACAATTCTCTAAAATATATATAATATTTATCATGGATTACGAAATTAATTTTGAAGATTTGGCAAATAAACTATTTTGCACATTTACCACGGAGGAAAGCCTAGGATCAACTGTAGATACTATAAAAGACCAATATCAAATACTTTTTAATAAAATATTTGTATTA
>Ga0098042_1000119_pt1 | contig 27761 bp, 26 predicted proteins | sample 9_EtaG_FD_75066 | JGI IMG/M metagenome (GOLD analysis project Ga0098042, IMG submission 75066) | Marine viral communities from the Subarctic Pacific Ocean - 9_ETSP_OMZ_AT15188 metaG | ecosystem: Environmental > Aquatic > Marine > Oceanic | place: Pacific Ocean | collected 2015-01-10
CTTTACTACTCGATCCTCTCCTATAGCTAATTCAACTGCGCTAGGAAATTCATCTACTTTAGCTCTAACCATATATTTACTTTTATCACCCCAATATCCTCCTTCACCGTAACTTATAGCTTCGATAATTGTATTCATCTGAGTTAAAAATTCAGTATAAACAACGCAGGAATAATTTACAGTAATATAATCAGGTACAACTATTTTTTCTAGCACTCTAGAATATTTAGCACCTGTTTGTCTTTGATTAAGCATTGTTAATCTATCATACCTTTGATTAGGATCTCTACCTCTATCTACAAAAGTATAAATAGGTTTATTAGCATCAACTTTATTACCAAGATTTCTATTTTTTGTGATACTATCTCTCTTAAATGTAAGAATAGGTAATTGTATTTTACCTCTTGAATCTCGTCTTAAATCATTAGTTTGATAACTTTTCCAATTTTCTGGAGATGCATATTTTACAGGCACTTTATTAATATTACCACCACTATCAGTTATCTGAAGTTTTAATACTTCATCAAAATAATATTTGATAGTTTCATCGATATCATATAACCCAATAGATAAATCTTTATTATTATCATTATCTCGTCGAGTTTGTTCTGCTCGATTAACATTATTTCTATTATGTTTAATATCTTTATTTGCCATTATCTATAAAGTCCGTTTATTTCGCTAGTAACACTTTTAATATTACTCTCTGATGGTGATTCAATATTTAATCTAGATTTTCTAGTTAAATGAGCAGCTGCTATAGTAGATAAACTTTCACCGTGCATATCTGTAGTACTACTAAAGCCAAAATCTTGTGCATCACCTTCTATTACGTTTTGATTTCTTCCAAACAAATATTGATTTTTTGTTAAACTATCAATTTCCCAATAATTAGAGTCATAGTATACTAAATCGCCAATCTGTATGCTAAATGCAGATTCTTCACCAGTATCAAATTTACTATTTTTACTCCATACATCTTCATTAAGAAAACTATATGTAATTTTTTGATTAATATCTATACCGTAATCTGTCTGCATATATTCTTGATCTTCTCTATTTACCATTGCATGAAGTAAAACACCTGTTCTCCAAGCTTTATCACCATTAACACCTTCACCATATAAATTAGTATTCGATTTAGTAATATAAGGCTTAAACACAATTACAGGAGTATCAATAATATCTTCCATTACTTCTTTACTGAAGTGCTTAATAAGCTTTCTATCGTTAGTTCTACCAAATATAGGCATAATCGTTATCCAATATATATGCCGTATGGCATTTTATTCATAGTTTCTTGGTGGAAGTTAGCAATATCATTTTGCTTTTCCATTAATTGACGTTTAGAGGCTGCTTCTAAATCTTCTCTCAATTCTGATATTAGAGCATCTCTTTCAGCAGCACCTTCAGAACGTAGAGTATCACCGTCTAAAGATACATCGCCGTTAGGTATAGGCATTGAACCATATTTACCTCTAATAGAACCTAATAGTTCTTTAACTAATGCTAAAGTGTATTTTTTTATCCACTGTTTACCTGGATCGTTAATATTATTATAGGTCATATTATTATATTGTGCATTAGAAAAATCTGAAACTAGCCCACCATCAAATGATATAGTTCTTCTATCACTTACCTTAATATAATGGAAGTGTAAATTATAAGAATCCTCAGGTAAAGGAAATATTCTTAATCTATTACCCTGTATATGAAACGAATAAGCTGATTTTCTCATTAAATCATTAAATTCTATAGCTTGTACACGTAGTAAATCATCATACATTGGCATTAATAAATAATTAATTGCTGGTGAATAGTTACCCCATCCAAATGAGTTTAACATTTGCTGTGAACCTAACCCAGAACCAATATGTGGATCAAAGAAACGTGTCATAGCAGGTGTAGCTTCATAAAATACTCTTCTGATTTCTATTGAGTCAGAGCCTGCTGTACCATTTTCTAAAGTTACTAAACTAGAATCTGTTAAATCGTATACACCTTTATCTTTTGACATTGATACAGAGCCTGTATATAGTTTAACGTCACCACCAACGCCGGCTTCAGTACCATAAGCTTTAGATATACCTATAATATCATCTAATCCCGAATTAAAGTGTTTATGGGTATAGTTAGATCCGGTTGAATTACCTCTCAGTGTTAATAAATTTTCTTTTATATTAAATCTATTTACTTGAGATGAATATTCCGTTACAGCTTCTTCAAAGCATGCAAAGAAATTTTGATCTTGTAGCTCAATATCGACAATAGGATATCCTATCCTTCTAGCACACCAATCAGCTACCTTAGGTCCATCAGTTTGGAAATCAGAGTGCTCATCGTATATACCAAAAGGAGTACTACCGCTAATGTCACCAGCTGTTCCATCATATACAGTTGTTGTTGCCATATTATTCCTCTATAGATATTATTAGTCTAATATAAATATCAAATCAAAAGTTATTTAGCTTGTTTTTCTTTATATACCTTGAGAATATCATCTAATATAGGATGTCTATGATTTTCTAGTAATTCTATAGTATGAAGCCCGTTTACTGAATTAACTGATGATAAAAATTGAAGACCACTATCCCCGCCTTTTTTCAAATCAACTTGCTGTGAATCACCACAGAACATCATTCTACTATTTAATCCAATTCGTTGAAGTATCATAAGTGTTTGTTCATGATCTAAATTTTGACATTCATCTACTATTACTGATGCATCTAAAAAAGTTCTACCTCTCATATATGAAACTGGTACAATCTCTATTTGACCATCTTTTATCATTTTATCAACACGTTCTCGTCTTAACAATTGATACATGTTGCCATAAATAGGTGCTACCCATGGAGACATTTTTTCTTCCATATTACCAGGTAAATGTCCAAGATCTTCTTTGGATATAGTCGGACGGGTAATAATTATTTTTTTCCTTCTTTTTTGTAGGACTTCCTGAAGTGCGATTTGGCACGCTAACAAGGTCTTACCCGATCCGGCTTTACCAAGAATTATCGAAACAGTGTTATCTAAAATTTGTCGTTTAGCTTCTTTTTGTTCATCGTTCAAAGATAATAAAAAACGATAACCTTTCTTATTATTCTTTGCACCTGCGTCTTTAGAAAATGGTTGTGCCATACTGTTCTCCTTTATTTATAATAAATATCAATATGTACATATATATCCATAAAAAAAGCCCTCCGAAGAGGGCTCTTAATATAATAAATTCTAAAAAGAATTAGCTGATTGTTACAGCAACTTTTCCGTAGAATTCTGGTCTTACAACTTTCTTCGCGTATCTAGTCATTACACCTTTTCTTGGAGTAAAGTTAGTTGGGTCATACACTAGAGGAGTCATAATTAATGGAATATATGGAGCATAAACAGCACCAGTTTCCAAGAATTGATTACCTCTGAATCCCATTAAGATACCATCAGATGTAGCTCTGTAAGGGTTTTTGTAGATAGTATATCTATTTGCAAAAGCACCTACTTTAGTTACACCAGCAGCGAACTGAGTAGCAGTTCCATCTGTATCAGCTGTGAATCCAGGAATAGATTCGATAATAGCAGCAATCTCTGGCGACATTACAGCAAAGTTAGCTCCACCTCTCATAGTTAATTTATGAATAGAGTTAGAAACTTTTTGCATTTCGTAGCCTAAAGTTTGTGCCCATGTTCCTAGGTCGTATCTTGCAGTTGCATTAGTTACACCAGAAGGAGCATATCCATTAGCAGCAGTGTTAAGTTCAAAAGAACCAGCATTAGCTGTTACAGTACCAGCAGCTCTATCTAACATTGCTAAAATTTCCATATCGATTTCCATCGAGATGTACTCTGATAACATTGAAGTTAATTCTGCTTCTGCATCAATTGAATGATAAGCATTCAAGTCTTGAGCAAATTCAGGTGACCAAACAACTTTTAGTTTTCTAGTCTTTGCAACAAGAGCTTCTTGCTTTAATTGAACATTCATTTCTGGAATACCGATATCATCAGAACCATCAGAAACTGAACCAGCAGGTGTAGCATTTGAATCTTCAAAGTCACCTCTGTTAGCAGCAACAAGTGTATTCTTGTAATAATTTACAGTTAATACGTCTGTAGCAAGTAATTCTTCAGAAGCTTTGAATGTAATCGTTGTACCATTAGTAGTAGTAGCTCCTTGAGTTGATACTACAGTATTACTTGATCCTGAAGTTAAGAAGAATGCATCAGCAATATCTAGATCAGCTTCAGAAGCTGAAGCGATTGGAATTGCAAATGTAGCAGCAGCATTAACAGTACCGCCTGTATCACCAGCTAATAAAGCTTGTGTTACTTTCTTCAATGAGTAAGCATCTTTACCAGTACCATAAAGTCCACCTGTTGGTGAAGATGATGATGAAGTATTACCCATTACATCAGTACCTTGTGTTTGGTTTCCACCTACTGTTGTTCCATATTTGAAATCTAACCAGAATACTAGTCCTGATGGTAGGTTCATTGGTTGTACACTAACGAATTCTTTTGCAAAGATTTCGCCGAAAATACGTCTAACTAATGGTAAAGCAACACCGTTCCACTCTTCTGAGCTAGCACCACCAATTTTAGAGTTTTCAGTTACAAGTTCTCTTGCCTGATTTTCTAATAAGATTGCAGTGTTATGCTTTTCGTAATCGTGATCGATTCCTTCAAGTAATCCAGTCTTTTCCCATTTAGATACGTATTTTTTTGTCTCATTCAACTGTTGTCTATAAGTTGATTGAGCATCGTTTAATAAATTTGAAATGTTTGACATTTTTTGTCTCTCCTATTTCTTAAATACGTTAATAATTTTACAATAAGCCAGCTAATCGCTTCATACGATTTGCCATGCCATTTGATTCAACAATTTGTCCTTTCGGAGCTGTTGAGTTTGATTTTCTAGAAGCGAATCCTTCAGTTAAGCCTTTCTTTGAAACTGACTTACCAGTAAATGATTCAGCTAAAGTAGAATATACTAACTTAACTTCTCTCAAATTAGATGCTCTATCGAATGTTTCGATAACTTTCATCTTTTGAGATTCACTTAAGTTATTACCCTTAAACAATTTGTTTGAGAATAATAATTTAGCATTTAGAAGATTAACTTCTTGAAGTGTAGATTTAAGAGATCTGATAGTATTATATGCTTCTTCAAGTTCAGCATCTTTATCTTCCTCTTCTTCCATTTCTTCTTCGTCTTCATCTTCTTCAGTTAGTGATCTGATTACTTCATCTAAATCGATTTCTTCATCATCACCTTCCTCTTCTTCTTTAAGCTTACCTTTACCAGGATCTTCGGTATCGTTACCAGCTTGATCCATTTTGTTATCGCCTTTTCCGATATCGCTTGAGTCAGATGCTTCACGCATTCCTTCTTCAGCTTCATCTTCATCTTCGCCTTCAAGTTCTCTAATGATAGATTCAAGGTCAAGGTCATCCTCTTCCTCGTCTTCTTCACGCATTCCCTCTTCAGCTTCCTCTTCGTCCTCTTCTCTCATACCTTCTTCTTCCTCTTCGTCTTCTTCTCTCATACCTTCTTCAGCTTCATCGTCGCCATGCATTCCTTCTTCGGTTTCGTCGTCGGCATGCATACCTTCTTCAGCTTCTTCCTCGCCATGTTCCATTTCTGCAACATCAACGTCTTCTTCTTCATCTTCCATATCATCTTCTTGCAATTTTGCAGATAACATAGATTGAAGTTTAGGTGTGAAAGCTTCTTCTAGAGCAAGTTTAGCATTAGCGATAGCAGTTTCTCTAACAGCTTTTGCATCAGCAATTGCTTCTTTTAACAAGTCTTTTGACATAATTTGTCTCCAATAAATATAATGTGGAAATAAGATTATTAGGAATCTTAATAGATATTAATTTTGTATCTAATACTATATAAATGATAGTATATTTTGTACACATATAAATATATACGTAAATATAAAATATATAAAAAAACCCGAAAAATTTTCGGGTTTCTTTTATTAAAATGGTAATTCAGGTCCAGTATTTTTAGATGGTGGGACTATCCATGTAAAATTATCCCAATACTGTTTACTAATTTTATCTCTCAACTGTTGCTTTCTAACAGCATCTTGCATCTGTTTTCTACGTTTAGCTGAAGGTTTAGTATACTCTTGATTAGCTCTAAGTTTACCAACGATATCAGCATCTTTCATTTGACGTTTCAAGTAACGTAAACTCTTTTCTAAAGCTGCTGGTGAGCTATCAGGTACTTTAACTCCTCTCGGATTACCTGGTAAATAAAAGTCTTGTCTAGACCATCTTTTTCTTCGAAAGGCTTTTTTAGGAGGGCCTTGGCCTCCTTCATAATTTTTTCGCATTTTTATAATTTTAGTTAAACGATTATTAATTACCTTAATATAAGAAAAAAACTACAATAAACCAACTATTATTAACTGAATCTTAATACGGTTACTCGCTTTAACCCTTTTAATAATTTATCTGTAGGGACTGCTGCTCTACCTACTACGGTTTTGTTTTTATCTTTAATATAATCTTCTTCAGTTTGATGCATAACATATAATTCTGTTACTCCAACCTCTTGGTCTCTTAGGTACTGTTGAGATTGATGCAAAAAATAAACATCCCCACCTTTTTCTTTTTGTACATAATGATATTGAACATGAGTAAACATTTTACCACCTTCAAAAGTTTTTAGATGTTTTAGAGATTTAATATGATCACTTCGAGTTATTCCAATTCCCAATTTCTTAAGAGCGTCAATTACTTTGTTTGCATTTTCAGGTTTATCAGCTTTGAAACTGTATCCTGTAAATTCTTTTAGTATTTGCTTTAGTTTAATCATATTATTACCACTTATTAAATTGATTTTTTAACATATATCCAACGTATTGTTTAATCTTAAGTGCGTATTGAGCTCTTTGTTCACCATAGTATTCAGCTGAACGTTCATCGCTTTTAGATTTATTATCATAATCAGTATATCTAGCATAATTATCTAGAATCTGATTTTGTAGTCTTGTTACGTATTGTAGCTCATGTATTTTACCACCTATGTCAACACCCATTGCTTGGTATTTAGTCATTGTACCTTCTTTAACCGCTTTCTCAACTAATTTATTAGAGTATTGAACAGCAGCAAGTACTTGTTTGTGTATTTTTTCTGATTTATCAGCAGAGTTAGCTAAAGCTTCTTTATATCTTTTTAGATTTTCTTGCTTGAATTCTTTATCAGTTTTGAATGCTGTTGCACCAAATTTTATGTTAGCACGCATTCTTTGTTTGTCTTTTAGTGCATCTCTTTTATTTTCATAATTTATTTGAAATACTATATGAGGCATTTCAGACATACTTTTAACACTTCTTGCACCTACTTTATCTATACCAACTTTATCCTTACCACTATATCCATATTTAGATTTCGGTCCTAAACCATTTTTAGTTACATATGCTACCTTACCGCCTACCATCATTCCGATCATTTGACCTTTTTTAATTTTATTAGTCCAACCATATCTACCTGATTCTTGAAAGTCAAAATCTTTAATAGCTAAAATAAGATATATACCTTGTTTACCATATAATTGAGCAGGAGTTTTCGATACTCTTTTGATATCAGCATCAGTAATTGAGTTCCAATCTAGCCCGGTTTTAACACCAGCTTTTAGAAATGCAGATTTTTCCCATTTACCCATACCACTAACTATAGATTGTAATCTTTTAGAACCAAATCTTTCTGATAAAAGAAATCTAATTTCTTCTGATACTAATTTTCTTAGTTGAGTTTCTTTCATGATTATCCTCCTATTCTAGAATATGTTAACATATCATTCATTGCTTTAAGTGCTTTTTTCTTTGCACTATCAAATTCTTTACCATATCTACCTGAACCACCACCTTTTTTCAAACCAGAAAGAGCCATGTAAACTTTCTTAATGTTTTCAGCTTCTTTACTTGTTTTCATTTTAGGTGCAGCTTCAGCAATTTTAGTTAGTTTAGTTTCGTTTTTAATCGCTTTAGTAATAGCAGCTCTTTTCTTTGCTAGATACTCATCAGACTCATCCTCATCACCATCGTTATCGATATCACCATCTTCTTTACCAACAGCATCCATAGCTTCTGATATATCATAGTACTTGCCTAATTTGTGACCAATATCTTCGAATACTGATTCAAGCCTTTGTTGAAGAGTAGATAGTTCAGTAGCAGCTTTTTCAAATAATTTAGCAGATTTATTTACTTCAGACATATCTCTTTTTACAGTAACAGCATCAAACCAATCACCTGTTTCTTGTAAAGCAAGATTAGAAGCTCCTTTAGTCATGCTTTTAATCGCTTCTACCATATCTTTAATTTCATTAGTTTTATATACTTTAGCACCGTAATCGTTAAATTTAGATACAGCATTCATAACATCTCTTTTTTCTTCTTTAGTAAGAGATCTATTGAATGATTCTTTTTTGCTTTCTTTTAATATATTTTTTAATTTCATGTATACTCTCCGTTTTAGAATAAATCGTCTTCGACGCGATCTAATAGTGTTCTAAATATATTACGCCCTAGTAATACACCTCCTGGTTCCATATGAGATGGTGTATCCTTAAACTTGTATTTTTTATAAATCTTATCAGCAATTCGCTGGAACTCTTTGAACTCAAATTCGCTATTTGCTTTACTTACAACTTTACCAACTTCCTTACCAAACTTTCTAATATTATTATCATCGAATTCATCAGAAAAATCATCAGCTAGCTCAATAACATATTTAGCTAAATCTTTTACTTTAACAGTTTTATTTTCAGCTAGATATTTATCTTGCCACTCTTTAATATTAAACCTACTACTCATTTTAGTTATCTCCAGGTAATGAACATTTGCAAGTTAAGTCGCAAAGCATTTCACTAATAATAGTATTTACTTTGAAAAATTTATCTTTTTTAATTTTACTGCCAACTGATTCATTCATAGGCTTCATGAAAGCTCCATGTGTTGATGGATTTGAAACGAAATCCCAGCATACTAATTCAAAATCATTTTGTACTGCAACAGTATCTTCACTAATTTGTTTTACTGAACCAAGTCCTCTAGATGATATACCAAGTTTAATACCTGATCTTAATAGCTCTTTAAGTATATTACCTGATGGTGTTGAAAGAACTTCAACTTTACCCATTACATCATCTCCGTTCCACCATACATCTAATATATTATGAGAAGCGTTAGCTAAATTAACTACAGAAGTATCAGGATGATCTAATTCACCTAAAGCTCTTCTTTCAGATATTTGAACTTTTTTATATTCGTTTACTTCTCTCATTAGAATATCTTTTGGGTATACTCTTCCGTTTTGATTTTTCGCACCAGCACGTTGCAACACACCTGACACAATAACTCTACCATTATTCTGTTGTTCAGATTCAATAATCATTTGTGGTGATATATCAAATGGTGTATAATCTATAAGTAATGTTTTACTCATCCTAATCTCTCCCACGTGCTACGTTTTCGGTATAAATCGAAAAATATACGAGCAAGTTCGGTGCGAATAATTTTTCGCATTTCTTCGATAGTAATATTTTCATTAATAATATCTTTGCTCATTTAGAATTTCCTTAATTTTTCACCAATACGCATCATACGTTCTGATATCTTATATAAATTATTTCTAGTAGATTTCCAGTATTGTTTATTATCAATACCTTCTTCTGTTTTTAATTTTATATTCTGATTAATAATACGTTCAATTCTAAAAAGTTTACTACTAACTTCTTTTATAGATTTATTAACTTTTTGTTTAGCTGAAAAATCATTATTCTTTTTATATTCATTATATGAAACTTCATTAAGAAAAGAAGCAGATGCCATTTTTCTAAATTTAGATTCTTTTACTTTTTTATACCCTGATTTTTCAACATCATCATCATCTAAATCACCAAATGCATATTTAGTATTATATGCTTCACCTGCGCCTGTTGTAGATATTTCTTCTAGTTCTTCTTCAACTTCTTTTAATTTTTTTTCTAATAATTTATTTAACGACATTATTTAACTCCTTAATTAAATTATAAGAACGAAGTACAGAGACTAAATGCTTATCTCTTATTTTATTTTCTTTTTTTATAAGCTTTAATTGATCTGATACTTCTTTAAGCTTTATCTTTACAACCTTATCACTTACTTTAGGTGTAAGTAAACTTAAAGCTTTAGTTACAGTGTTTACTTCTTTAATAATATATTTTTTTAATGAAGAAAGATTAGATATATTATTAATATATTCTTTTAGTAAATTTTTCTGCTTAACGTTTAATTTACCATACTTTTTATTAAATTTCTCAAGTAAAATTTTATAAGATAATAATCTTAAATCCTGATCTTGTTTAGAATACTCTTTAATAATAGTTTCTTTTGTATTTTTAGTACTTCCAAATTTTTCAAGAATATGCTCAGTAAGAAAAACTCTACTTTTCATTACATTCATAGGATTAGAAAATCTTTTATTGTTTTTACTCTCAAGTATTTTATAAATAGATGCATTTAATTTATAATTAGCAACATGAGATTTGAAAAAATCTTCTAAATTGTATTTTGACTTTATTTCTTTTATAAGGTTATATTTTTCTCTATTAAGTTTAGCACTTGATAGTTTATTATGTTCAGCAACTACTACATCAATAAATTTTTCAGCTCTAGCTTCATTTTTATATTTTTGAACTTGTAACGCTTTATATAAATTTAATTCCTTACTCAAATACGAATTTTTGTTAAAAAATTCTTTTACAATAAAAATAGCTGGTGATTTTTCAATACCATTAATAGTATCAGATGTTATTTGTCGAGTAAGTAACTCGAATAACACACCTACATTTTTTATTTTATTATGTTTAATGTTTGCCATATTACTATTCCAATATATACATCTATGCTTATATAAATATCAACTTGTTTGCAAAGAATCATCATCTATCAAATTATTTTCACTTAATAATGATGGTTTTTTGTTTTTGTCTATACTTTTAAGTAAAGAGTCGATATTCTCTCTATATGTATGTTTTATGCTTCTATCTCTATTCTTAATATCTCTTATACGCGTGCCATTTCCTGTAGGATCTGAACCTCTAACATGATCTTGTGTCCCGTATTTAGTACCTTCAGGTGGTCTTCCAACAGGATTAATTGATGATTCAGTTGGTTCATCATCATCTGGCTGTATTTTTGGATCAGCAGCTGGATCTTCACCTTCGTCTTCAATTTTAGTTTTTCTAAATGCTTGCTTAACATCTTCAATAACACTCGCTCTTTCTTTTTCAATTTCTTGATCTGACATATTAAAGATATTTTTATATACCCACTCTTCAGACATCATTTTACCATCTTTCATATCTCTAGCGAGATCAACTTTCTCTTTCCAAAGTGATATCTTTTCTTGTTGGTAAATAGTTGAAGAGTTAGTTAATCCTAAACTAAAATCAACTAATTTTTCATCAGTATATCCCTGTGAGTATAGATGTACTATAGCAATTTTAGTAAGTTCAGAAGTTACTATTCTTTGTATACGTTCTATAGTTCTTGCAAATCTCACATCTTCAGCAGCTAGTGTAGCTTTACCTTCAGTTGTTTCATCATATCCTAAAAATGCTTTTGGTATTTTTAACCCTGCAAATATTTTATTTTTTAGGTAATCGACATCTTCAATACCACCAAATTCCATGCCTGATAATGAATCTATTTCAGTACCTGATTGACCTCCTCTTACAGGTAAGTAAAAATCTTCTAGCATATTTTGCATATTAAACTTAAGATTATATTCACCAGTTGTTTGATCTATATAAGGAGTTTTTTTCATTTTATCGATAACTTGTCTCATATAGTTATCAACTTCATTAGGAGGTATATTACCTATATCTATCTTAAATACTCTCTTTTCAGGTGCACGCATAATTCTATGAATCATCATAGCATCTTCCATAAGAGTTAATTGTTTCCAAACTTTTCTAGCACCTTCAAGCATTGATTTACCATAAGGTAAAAAGTTAGTATCAGACAATAATCTAAAGTGAGCTACTTCATAGTTTTCAAAATCTTTTCTAGTTGTTTGACCTCCACTAGATGATTGACCAGCTAATGAAATATCATGCACAAATTTAACATACTCAGGTTTAGCAGGGTCGGTACCTTCTTCTCTTACCATTTCATAAGTTGAAATTGGTTGTGCATTTGTTACACCTAATTTTTCTGTAATATCTAACTTTAAGTAAAAGTCACCATACTTACACATATTACGTATCCAAGGCCATAGATTAAATTCAATATTAAGTACATCATAGAATAAATTATGTAGTATTTTTTCAATATCTTGATCTTTACAATTTATACTTAATACTTGATCGAATTCATTTTTTATAGTGGATTCATCAGCATAAATATCTAATGCTGAAGAAATAATAGAATCATCATCCATCGATTCATAGTCAGTAAATAAATTTAATCTTTGTACTTGATAATTTTGATATTGATTATATGTTAAATTACTTAATGAGCCGTGTAGTTTAGTATATCTATCTATGAGTCTATTAGTTGCTAATCCACTATTAGATTGAACTTTATTTACATCTATAACCTTTAATTTATTTGTTCCAACTCTACGTACTACTGCATTAGTTGAAAATAATGTTTGCAGTCTTCCAAAAAAAGTCTTATCTGCCATTTTTTATACTCCTTATAATAACCATGTTAAATCTTCTTTGTTGTTTCCTAAATTCATATTCCATGAATCGTCAGGATCAGCTTTTTGCGTGTAAACTCCATTGTATGATGTATTTGTTCCCATCAATCCTATAGCTCTTTTATTAAGTTCTAATCCTTCGTTTCTTAATTTCAAAGCTGTATCACGAATATACATAGCAATAGAGAATGCCATTACTAAATCATCGTTATACCCAGATTGTGCTTCCGGTCTAGACCCTCTCCAAACGAAAACAAACAGTTCGTCAATAAGTCTAGTCGAACGCACAACACACGCTTTTTCTCTAAAATAAATATCTAGCTTTGATATCAAAAGTGGTCTAGTCCTAGCAGATGTTGTAAAACCTGGTACCATTTGTGATTTATCTTTCATATCATAGCCTTTTTTAAGCTGAACTTCAGGATCAACAACACCATCGTGTTTATATGTATAATATAAATTTCTATAACCTCTATCTATTGCAGGTTGTAAAGCTGCCCATCCTATATTAGCGTTCTCAACTACTAATAATGCTTCATTATATTCAGTAGCAACATTTACTAACATATTACCAAACTCTTTAACACCTATTTGACCTTTATATTCAGCTACTTGAGTAACTGACTCAATATCAATAACATGAAAGGTAGAGTAGTCTGCACCATCACCTCTTGCAACGTCTGCTACAACAACATAATCTTTTGTATAATTAGGATATTCCCATACCCAGTATGAATTATCATGACCTCGTTTTTCGACAGGATCTTGACACATATTAGTTTTATACCATTCTAATAAAGGACCAGGTATAACTGAATTACCAGATGAAATAAAATCACAATCACATTCTTGAGCTGCTTGATCAGTACCTAGAATTACATCTTGTTCATCTCTCCATGTTTGATTACGTTCAGGATGCACTGTCCAGTGTAATCTAATAGTACTAAATTTATTTTCGCCGTTTTCAGCTTTTACCCATTCTTTATGAAACCAATTACCTACTCCATTAGGTGTTGATAACGCAATACATCTACCACCGGTAGCAAGAGTTTGTTGTGCTGAAGTCCATATTTCATCAATACCATCAATAAATGCTGCCTCATCAATAACTAGCAAAGATAGTGCTTCAGATCTACCAGCATCGGGAGATGAAGAAACTGCTTTACATTGAGACCCATTTTTTAATCTTAATGATAATTTATTATCTTCTAAAACTTGTCCTCTTAACCAGCTAGGTAAATTTTCATGCATTACACGTATTTTAGTTACAAGATTTTTTGCTGTATCTTGTTTAATTGCAATAACTAATGCGTTAAAGTCAGCATTAAATATCATACCCCATAGAGTGTATCCCGCTGTAAGAGTAGATATACCTAATTGACGTGATTTAAGAATAATATTATAATCATGATCTTTGAACTGCGTAAGAGCTTTTTCTTGAAATGGATATAAATCAAAATTTATTTTACCCCGGGTTGGGTGTTGAATTTTACAATACTTCCTCATAAAGTGTACAGGATCTTTTGCGCACTTTATATACTCTAATTGTATTATTTGTTTTATATCTTTAGCCATGTATATATAAATATATAGAAATTAAATTATTGAATTTGACCTGCCAAGTAAATTGCTGTCGATGTTCCTACAACGCCGACTACAACACCAAACCACCTTTTATTATACCACTTATCAGTTATTTTTAATCTATCTGAATATAGTTTAATTTGGTCATTAAGCATTTCGATTTCATAATTTTGATTTAGAATTATAGTTTCATTAGTAAAATTAAGATTAGTCTTATTTAATAATTGTAATTCAAGATCTGCGATTAATACAGTTTTAATAGAATCTTGGTATTCTAAAGTATCAACTGCTAGAAAGAATGCATCTAATTCAGATTGAGGTATTTTAACTATTTTATCTTGAGCACAACATTTTTTAGGAGCAGCGCAAGACGCTAGTATTATAATTCCTAAAATATATAATATTTTTTTCATTACTTTTTACTCCTATATTTGTTCTTAAAATCAGAAACTGTTTTTTTAGCTGATTTAGTTGATTTTACTTTACTTTTAGTATCTTTTATTTTTTTATCTTGCTTAACAACTTTTTCTTCAATCTTCTTTTTTTCCTTTTTAGATTGTTCAGTTTTCTTTTTTATATCCTTTATTTTCTTTTTATTATCTTTAAGGTCTTTTTTGAATTGTTTTTTACTACCACGTCCTGCTGACATAGCAAAAATACCTAAAATAATTGCTCCAATACCTAATAATACTTGCCATAACTTTTTCATAATCTTACTCCTTGTCTTTTAATCTATTATAAATTTTTCTAGCTTTTTGATAAACTTGAGTACCTTTTTTTGCCTTTAACGCTGTTCTTAATTTAACATCATTGCCAGTCTTAGGGTTTTCAATTCTTCTATCACCATGTGTTTTTCTAACATCTATTTCTTCTAAATCAACAGGTTCATTAGAAATAGCTCTATTAAAGTCAAGTTCAGCTTTCTGAACGATTTTATGCATATTAATAAGAGCTTGTTTTAATTTATCTTTCTTTTTAGGATTTTTTTCTGCAACAAAAGCTTTTCTTAATTTTTGTTGTTTAAGTTGAATATCTTGAAGAGCTTCAACGGCTTTTCTAAATCCTTTTGTCATAGATGCTTCTAACATCTTTTGTACTTCTTCTTTTATTAAATCTTTTATTTTCATAATTAATCCCAAAATATCATTTTAGTTAATATTCCAATTAGTGCTATCCAAATTGACCATAAAACCTTTGTAGTAGATTTTCTAAACTGAGTATTCTTATTTACTCTAGCTATAGTGCCTTCGTCAGGATTTAGTAAACGTTCTTTAATCATAGAAAGATCGGCTTGCATTTTATCTTGATTCTTTTTAACATATTCAAGCTCTTGCTTTACTAAATTAATTTCATTACTTAAATGCTCGTTGGTCAGTCTAGCCATTTCTCTTCTCAATTATTTTTTCTAAATTTTCGTTAAACTCTTTTTTAAGTGTTTCTGAATCTTTACCGCCGCTCCAGTCCTCAATATCACCTGCTTCAGTAATAAATTGTTTTGAATTTCTTGATTCTAACCACTCATCATATTCAGCTTTTATATCATTTATAAATGCGTTAAAATTTTTACTGTCAAATTGTTTAGACCACTCTTCATACGTTCCATTACTTATCATTTCTTGTTCCCAAATAGTAACACAAGTTAGACACATTCCCCAGCGTCTAAACATTTTTTTATGAGCTGGATGTGATAATGAATTTATACATTTAGGGCATGATAAGGGTATATTAATTAATTTTCTAGCATTATCCATTTTATTAATTGTACGCTTAATACCATTTTTTATAGTCCAAGTTTTTCCTCTTTCTTCCCAAACATCACCTTCTTTACGACTATCTTCTTTTTTCAAATACCCACTACGAATTTTAGTTTTAGAACTAAAGTTACCTGAAACTAAATTTCTCATTCTTTTTACTTTACTTGTTGATATTCCTTTTTTCATAATAACCCTTAAAACGTCATCATACCTGCAATTTGATTTATAGGACCAAATGCACCTGTAAGTTTATATGTTTTACCTTTATATATAAATACTAATCCTTCAGATGGTATTACAGCTTTCCATCCACCAATAGAATTTAATTTATTTAATTGTTGACCCATTCTATTTAATTTTTTAATATCACCGCCTTTACGAACATCACTAATAGCTTTTGATACTTGCTTCTTTATATTCTGTATAGCTTTGTCTGGATTTACTGCTAAAAAGTTTTCTACGTTTTTAAGAACTTCAACGCCTAACTCAAAAAATAATAATTCAAAAGGTTTCATAGTATCTTGTACTGCACCTTTATGCTTTTGTTTATCGAATTCAATTATTTTTTCTCTTAATTTTTGATCTTCAATATTTTTAGCATTTAATCTAAATGATTTATCGAAAAAGGCCCAGCGTTTTACTAATCCCATTTTAATTCTATTTTCTAAACCTTTGAAGTTTTTATCAATATAATTATCCCACCAAGCTTGATGATAGTCAGCGAACATATTTGAATCTTTCATATTATATGGTGACATAAGTTTTTGTAATTTCTTAGTAAAGTAAGGTATTTTTTCACCAAAGTTTTGAACTGGCTTTACTTTTAGTACATGGGGTCCTATTATACTAAAACTCTTTTGAATATTAGCATCAACTTGTTTAATCATGCCTGCTAATATTCTTGCACCATCTTTTACTGTACCTACAGGAGCGCCTTTTTCGTATCTTAATACACCATGAAATTGTAATTTAGGTGCATCATAAACTATAACGTTAGAAGATTGAGGATACATTATCTCCATATTCATCCAGTTGTTACCATCGTTAAATATTTTTAATTTTTGTTTCTCTGATAGTCTAGATATAGCTTTACTTAAATCTCTAAATGCATATGTAAATGCTTTTTCTATATTACCTCTACCTTTCCATTTAGCAGCAAAGGTTTTAGCATCCATTCCACCTCTCTTAATATCACCATTATTTCTAGCAGCTTTTAATTCAGTATCCCATGTAATAAATAAATTTTGACCATCAGTTTTTTCAGTTGCTGCTGATTCAAGATTAAGTTTACCTTGAAGAGCAATATTAATCATTTGTTTGAAATCACCAAAGGTTAGTTTTTTATCATCAAAAGGGTGAGACATATGTCCGTAAGCACCACCTTCTAATATTAAACCTTCATTCATTAGTCTAAATTTTAATAATGGTCTGCCGTTTATTAAAATATCACCTTTTTCATTCTTAGAGATAGTTTTTACTACTATTTTTTTATTCTTGAATTTACCACCTAATACAGTATCACCTATTTCGATAGGAATTTTAATTTCTTCGTTAGTTGGTATTTTTACTTCTTTATTAGGTTCTGGATGTTTAGTAGATTCATCAGCTCCTAGATAATTTAATAATTCATAGCCTAGTGATTTAGCTAATTTATCTTTTTCTGCTTTCCATTTTCTATAAGCTGTAATGTTTGGATATTCTTTTGGAGCAACTGTAGTAGTTTTACCTGCAACACCAGAAGGAAAGTTAGATGGCTGCCTTGTGTTTGAATATCTAGATGGTTCTTTTAATAATTCACTGTCTCCTGAAAGATAATTTATAACTTGCATACCAAACTTTTTTGCAATACTATCAGTAGATTGTTTATAATGTCTTTGAGTTTGATACCATGTTTGAGGACCATCATCTACATTTCCACCTGCTACATTACTATTTTCTTTTATTATTTTTTCAACTCTTCCTGAAGCAATAAAATTTAGTATAGATTCATTAACACCTAACTTTTTGGTAATAAGATTATAATTTTTCATATGTCCAAAAATATGTTTGAATAATTGAGCTCGTGATTTGCTATCTATAGCTTTAGCACCTAACGCCTGTCTTATCGCCGTACCTGACATTTCTCCGTAACCTGGTACTTTCAAACTAACATGAGGAGCAATTAAAGTGTATGCACCCTCTTTATATCCCACTTCTGCTTTTCCTTTCCAAGGCCTAAAAAATTTGCCTCCTAACCGTTGTGCATCTTTAGCACCAATCATAAATACAGCAGCTGTTGTTTTTGGATCATATTTTTTTAACAGTTCAACGGCTTGATAAGGATTTTTAACTTTTATAACGTTTCGTATTCCGTGTGAGTTTATAATTTTTTTCTTTTCATTAAATGAAAAAGGAGATTTAGGAAGGTCTACTTTATCAGATGTTACAACCCATGCGTCTTTGAATTTGGATTTCAACCATTTATAAGTTTCAGCATGATGTTTACCCATAGGCTGAAATCTTCCAGGGTAGATAGCAACTATATTTTTTATAGTTGTTTTCTCTTCTGATATTATTTGATCAGCTAACCAAGTTCCTAAATTTTGTTCTCTATTCATACTTATAAATATCTAATTAATATTAAAAATTATATAAATTACCTAAAGTAATTCATACGAGTAAGCTAGTCCTTTTATAGTTACACCGTTAGGAACATCTGCAGTCATTAAAACGCGATTACCTGTACCTTCGGTATTAATTAATTTTCCTGCTTCTGTTTTAGATAATAATGTAAGTCCTAGACGTTTATAGCCTGCTTTTGGTGGACATACAACAGATGCAATTCCCGTCTTTACCGAGTCCATGGTACCGCAAAATGGAGGAATGCTAGGTACTTCTAATCTATATGTTGCTGCCCCTCCTACTAGAGCACATCCGTTTACTTTAGTTCCAGGTGGTATTGGCCAAGAATGTGTTACTTGTATTGTACCAGCTGAAACATTTTTTAATGAGCCTGATATGAATTCAACATCTGTCATATCTACAGGAGTTAATTCATTTCCAGAAAATCCAACATATACTGAATCTCCTTGTCCTCCACCTAATACTGCATTAAGGCTGTTTTTATCAGTACCGTACATAAAGGTTCCTGCAGAAGCTCCTATAACTAATGCACCAGTACCAGCTCCGTCATCAACTCTTATATTTGCTTGTTTACCAATAAACTCGAGCTCAGGAACTGTATCTAAATGTAATTGTGCACGAAGAGAGTTACTGCCGAGAAACTGTATATCATCGCCATCAACATCAATTTTATAATCACCAGAAATATCTAGCAAATGATTACCGTCAACAGTTATTGTAGGAACGGTACCGGTAGTTATAGTAAGTTTATCAGAAGATCCATCGGAAAAGAATATATCTTCCCCACTTGCAGCTAACCTTATATCTGTACCAGTTTTAATAGCTAGAGAATCCGAAGATACAATTTGACTATTATCAATAGTTATATTACCTGTTTTATTGCTAATAGATTCTACTCTAGCTAAAGATCCAGTGGTAGTACTTGAACCTGAAATATTTGTTGAATCAGTTGCTATTATATCACCAGCTACTTGTATTCCAGTATTAGTTGTTTCAAACTTTTTTACATTATTATAATAAAGATTTACTTCTCCATTACCTTCAAAAGTTGCCATGTTTTCGTCAGCCGGTGATATAATGTTTACACCAGCTCCACCTTTAATATTCAATCTTCCTGTACCAGAATCATGTATATATGAATTAGCCCCATCATGGAATATTTTCAAATCTTGTGAGTTTCCAAAAGATATTGTTCTATTATCGTCCATTTGAATTGCTTCAAATGTTCCTGTTCCACTTGCACTTATATCTCCTGAAGCTGTTATATTACCATCTTCGTCAATTGCAAATATTTCACTACTATTTACACCCGGTACAGTTGTTGAGTTTATTGCATTGTAAATACTGAAAGAACCAGAATGTCCAGCTTCTAACGCATTTATTATAAAAGAAACGCCATTGTCTGATACTATTGCAGGTTCTTTTGCAATTTCAGTTCCTACATCAACACCACCATGAAACTTAATTGTATTTACATGTCCTGGTATAGAAATTGTATTTTGTTGTATACTAGTATATACACCTCTTAATGGATCGCCTGCTCTTACTAATGCCGCATTTAGATTACCACTTGCACTTACATTACCATCAATATTTACAGGGGCATCAATAAATTCGTGAGAACCATTTGCTCGATAATAATTTTTTTCTTTAGAAGTACCAAATACCACACCCTTATTAGTATCACTAATACTTCGATAGTTAACAGCTTGCACATAACCTTTTCCTGCGCCTGCTGCACTTTGTGATTCTACATAAATACCAGCAGATGTACTTATTTCTCCTTCGAAGTCACTGCGACCTCCAACTACTAAAGTTTCGCCTGCTGTTATATTTGCTATTTTAATATTTGATTCTGCGGTTTTATCTGCAGTTTTTACAGTAAGTCCGTTGGTAGGGTCAAATACTAGATTACCTTCAACTGCTTTCGTTGAAGCATTTCTAAATTCAATAGTATCACCATCAGTAATAATATGATTAAATGAGCCGGTAGTAAATATTAAACTTGTTCCTGGAGTACTAGAGCTTATACTTCCTGTAATTACTAGATCACCTGACATTGAAATAGAACCGCTCATAATAGTAACGTCTGAACCTTTAGATTTTATTGCACCGTCTACTATAAGTATTCTTTTTCTACAATTCCATCTTAATGCTGGATTTGTTTTTACAGTTTCACATGCTGTAGGGTCATTATCATCATCTACAAAGGTAATAAATCTTTCTGCGTTTGCATCACAAGTTATAGTTTTAACTTTATCAGAACAATCAGCATTTGTGGCGTTAGTTGCATTAGTTACATTATTAATAGTTCTTGTAAATGTTGTTCCATCATATAAAGTAAGTGTTACATTATTACCAGTACCTGTATTCATTGATTTAACAATATTAGAGCCTGATATTACTCCACTTGCACTTATGTTACCTGAAGCAGTTACATTACCAGTTACTTTGAATCGACCGTTATTGAAATGTACTATATCTTGTTTTATTTCTAATTTTTGCGTTCCACCTACATACATTTCTATTTCATCAGAAGTTCCTCCATTGTGAATATATGTATTTCCTGCAGGTGTAAGACCAGCTGAATCATTTCCATCTAAAATTAGTTTTTGACCTTCGTTTATTACAATATCACCGGATGCTGATATATTATTACCAATTATATTTCCACTTGTACTTATATTTGCTGATGCTGTTATTTGATAGTCAGTTACTATTGATCCTGATTCGTGTTGTATTGTAAAATGGTCTTCCGCACTAGAGTTATAGAATGTAACAAACTTATCTGCAGTTATTTTAACGAAGTTATCTCCATCAATAGCAATTTGGTTATCAACTCCAGAGATAAATTGATCTGTACCATCTAATGAATCATCAAAAGATATTTTACCTGCTCCTGGTAAGCGAACACCTGCAGCTATTACATTACCACTTGCACTTATATCTCCTGAAGCTGTTATTGGTCCATTTAATAAAATCTTATTATCAACTCCAGATCTTCCTATTTGTATCACATCACTACCACCTCCAAATCTAACAGTTGAACTATCTATGTCTACTACAGCTACTCTATTATTAATTTTTAATAAATTTGCTGTAATAGTACCACTTGCGCTTATATTACCTGATGCTGTTATGTGACCGTGTGAAGTATTAAATCGTATTTTGTTACTAAAGTTTATATTTGGTTGTGTAGCACCACTAAGGGTAATCACATCTACATCATTATGCCCTATTTGAAAGTTTGTTCCATCGTCATAAATTCTACCACCATCTGTTAAATTAGTACCAAAAAATATAGCACCGTCTTCTACAGATGAAACTGCCTGTGGTATTGATAAGAGTTTAGTATGTGTTGTACCACTTGCACTTATATTACCTGATGCTGTTATATGTCCATTTGATGCTGAAACAAACAATGAACCTGTTATAACAGAATCTCCATTTCTATGTCCAGTTTGTTTGAATGTATCTAATGTACTTGAATCTACATATGATGCAGTTTCTGCAAATGATGCACTAGTTACATTATCGATAGTTCTTGTGAATTGTGTACCATCGAATTGAGTAACGGTTACTGTATTACCAGTACCTGTTCCCATTGTAGTTAATGCGTTAGCAGTGTGTGATGATGAAATCGCACTATCAGCATTTAATGCATGAGAAGAAGACAGTTCAAAGGTAGTTTCATGAGATGCAGATACCGCAAATAGTGCATGTGACGCTGTTACACTAGTCAAAGCATGTGATGCAGTAACTTGTAATACAGGAGCTAATGATCCTGTTCCATCTGTTACTTCATTACTACTAGATATTTGCAAGACTTTCTGGTAAGTGTCTTGAATATTTTGATTTGTAAAATCGTTAGGTCCGGACATAACCGCTTACTCCTTAATTAGTTTTTTCAAGTACTTTGATAACTTTATTAATTACAGGAGCCTTTTGTTTGTCTGTCATTTTATTTTCGGTAATATATTCACCTATTATATTATTAAGTTTATTTTTCTTAATAGTAAGATTTTTCATATTAATTTTTTCTTTAATTAACATCTTTACAATATTAATTACGTGCTCTCGCTCGCTTAATGTAACTTGTTTATCGTTCATAACTTCAACTTTAATTTTTGGTTTTTTACTTTCTATGATTGTATTAGCTTGTGATTTTACTTCAACAGTAATTTTTTTAGATGTATGAACTTCAAATTTACTTTCCCATGGAGTAAAAAAAGTATCTTCCGCTATAACTTCAAGCTTAATAGTACCAGTAGTGTTTTCGTCAAGTAATCCTCTTAACCTCTTAACAGGAACGGTTACTTTACCATTATTATTAACACTACCCTTAAACATTAAACTAAAATCAGATGCCTCTACAACCAATCTTGCAATAGATTTAGATGGCGATGCTCCTTCTAATTTAATATTAGCTTCGAAATTTTCAATTTTATCAGTGAATAATTTGTACATTTCGTTTTATCTCCTCTGCTATTAATTTAACATCTTTAGCATAAGCTTTAATATTTTTTACTTCTTTACGCTCATCGTAAATTTTAACACCTTTGAAGTCCATTATTAATCTAATGTACTTCTTTTTCTTTTCTTTAGGTAATTTACCTAATGTATCAGCTACTGATGGAACACTGCCTGTACCAGTACCAACCACTTCAACAAGAAAAACTTCATCCCACTCAAATTTTAAGTGACCGGTAAAATCAAGGTATGCAGCATCTCCTTCTGCATCATTCCACTTGAAATTAGCGTCTTTCCATTTTATTTTAGTGATTGTCGCCATATATAAATATCATCCTATTGCATTTTAAGCTAAATTTATTGTAGCTGTTCTTAGTTTACCAGATGCATCTTGAGCTGTAAATGTTATTGTACCATGTGTTTTTTTACCATCACCTTGTGTAAATGAAATGGTTAAATTACCAAGAGTAAGTGCTCCAGTACTTGGATTAACTGTAATAGTATTAGCTGCTAGAAGTGCTTCAGCTGAACCGTCAGGTGTTGTATCATCTATAAATGTTAATGGATGATTAGCAGAACCTACATCAGAACTTACAACAACAGTCCTTGCCTGACCAGCACTATTAGCATTACCTGTTGTCATACTACTCGTTACAGCATAAGATGCAGATGTTGCTGTTGCAGCATTTCCCGTTGTATTTTGATTACCTGCTGTATTTACACCAGGCAGATTAATATTAGCTGAACCATCAAAACTAACCCCACCGATGGTTCTAGCAGTACGAAATTTTTCAGCTTGTATATCTTTTTCAGCAGCATCTCTTGATAATTTAAGTAACGCTTCTTTATCATTTTTTGCATTTTTAGGATCTATATCTTGTTTTACATCTCTAATATCAAATGATGATTCAGGGTCTTTAGTACCAACTCCTATCTCACCACTACCAGATATATAAAATGCAACCCTATCATGAGTAGTACCAGCTGATTTTGCTGGTATTCGAAATTGTACACTTGTAATATCATCTGGATCAGCTTCTATAGCAAACGAAGAGGACGCTAAAACAGCAAGTGACATTGATGCTGCATTTTCAAAATGTAAATAAGGAATGCCTGGTTTAAGCATATGAAATGAACCACTAGGGTCGGTACACGATATTGGTATTTTACTTATAGAATTAGATCCTGTACCGTTTGTAAATGCACTTAATGTTTGTTCAACTTGAAATGTTGCCATTATCTATTCTCCAATTCTTCTATACGTTTTTCTAATTGTTGTATTTTAGCTACTGCAGCGGTAAGGATAGCGGTTTCATCAAGACCATTAGGTACTTGTTTATCACTATCTTTTTTGAATTCTCTTTTACCGATACGTATCTGTTGTCCTTTTTCGTCTCTTGTCCAATCAGGGCCATATGTAGCATAACTTTTATTAACTTCTGAAATTTCGTCTGCTATAAAACCAAACCCGGGCTGATCGCTCATTCTACATAGCCATTGTGCAGGTCTTAGTTTAGAAAAATTATCAACAAACGAACTATCTAAATCTTTTATATTCTTCTTTACTTTACGAGTTGAAGAATTTCGTTTAATTACACCTGAATGCCATTTTACGTTGTTACCACCAGATGAATATGTATCTAGATTAGGCATTTCTATAGTACCATCTGCATCAACTACTAATGCTATACCATTATCACTTCGTAATTCCATACATCTATGGGCTGTTGAGTTATCAGTATCAATAACGAATCTAGCTGCTTCTGTATCAAGAGCAGAAGCTCCATCGATCTTAATTCCGCTATCATGAATATGAAGACGTTTATCCATTCCTGATGTAATTCCTATACCTACTCTGGTTTGATCACCAGCTAAGGTCATACGAGTAGTAGAGTTAGTTTGAAATTCAAAATTTCTAACACTAGTGTTGTGTCCGATAGTAAGTCCAGTATTATCCATATTAAATGTGGTTGTATATCCACTTGTACTACTTTCTTGGAAATTAAAAGTTGCAGTTGCATCAGTAGCTTTTATATCTAATGGAAGTTCAATATACTCGTTAACACGTAGTGTACCGTCTGCAGGTTCAGCTTCAGTTCCGTTATTTGCACCACCAATTACTACACCACCGTTTGGTATATAAACATTTTTAGTTGTATCGAAAAACATAATCCTATCGCCATCTGTTTGGACATCAGTATCATCACTAAAAATGAAAAATCCTTTTTCATCGTTTCCAGCTGCACTTCCATGCACTACTCCCATTGAAAAGTTATTTGACGTATGATTAAAACGCATGTAAGCGTGATCATTTGCCTCAGTACTCGTATGCTTAAGTTCAAGTAAAGGTTGTATTGTACCGTAAAGACCAGTTGAAAGTCGCAAAGCAGGTTCTTCATTTGCAACTATAATATCTACAGCAGGTTCAGCCGTACCATGACCAGACATAGTACTACCAGATATTACAACTTGATTTCTAAATATTGTTGGAGTATGTACATGATCAGTAGAGTCGGTAATTATTGTAGTAGCACCAATCCTACGAAATGTAAATCTATGTCCTTCATTCAAATCTATACTTGCCATATTTTATCCTCTTATGGGTTTAGTTTTTGACCAAACGCTTCTTGTTGATTACCAAATATATCGTCAGTAGCAAAATGCATGCCAACGGTAGTAATATAAACATCTACGGTGGCTAATTGAGATCCTGTATTAGCTAGTTCAATATCAGCTAAAGTAAATGCTGCAGTTGTAGCTATTTCAAAATTAGATGTAATAGCACCACCTAAAGAGCCATCACATACTATATTCTTTTTACCGGTAGTAGCATTACCAGATACATATCTTAAAAACGAGCCTGAATTAGCATCTGTTACCTTTACAAATTTTTCAGTAATATTGTGAGCTATTATATCACCTTGAAAGTTAGCACTTGAAGCAGATAATACACCTCCTGATGATACCTTGAAATTTGATGATGATATAAATCCTACTGGATCGCTTGTATCAGTTGATGTAGATATATGGAAACTAGTCCCTTTAGAAAATTTACCGTCATCAAAACTAAATCCTGCTATATTATTTCCTGTTTCACCTAATTTGAAAATTTCAGTACCTGTAGTGTTATAACCTACAATACCGAATTGTGTACTGTTTAGTCTACCTATTTCAATAATTTTACTATTATCTCCATCAGAACCTGTAGATATAAAAAGTTGTTGAGATGTAGAATCTAGCTCTAACCCACCGTTAGCAGTAAATCTTTGGATATGCGAGTTTGATAATGTCCAACCACCTATTTTACCTCCCGTAAATAATGCCTTACTACCTGTTATTTCACCATTTGATTTTAATCTTAAATTATTATTATCAGAGGCTATTTCAGTTTCAGATATATTAAACCCGCCAATCGTACCACCGGTAAAATCAACTTGTGAACCAGTCATATTACCGGAATGGTCAACTTTGAAATTACTTGACGATATAAAAAGGGTTTGTGTTGCATTATTTATTTCAACACCTGTTGTTCTTAAACTATGACCATCCATAGTGAACCCACCTATCCTTCCACCATTAAATAACACATCTGAGCCGGTTATAGTTCCATTAGCTTTTAATCTTAAATTATTATTATCAGATTTTATTTCTTCAGATGATATATTGAATCCACCTATATTACCTGCTGAAGAAGATATTGTACCTTTAAGAAATACATTATCAGTATATAAACCGAAACCTGATAAAGTGCCAAAATTATTATCACTTATTCCTGATAAATCACCTAATCTTACTTTTATATCTAAATCATTAACACCGGTGCCTGTTCTTTCAACTATATCAATATAAGGAGTTTCAGAACCAGATGTAGCATTCAATAAAATAAATCCTGTACCATTTGCTCCTTGTGAAACTAAAACTTGTCCTGATGACATACTTTGAATTAAGTTACCATTCATACTTCTAGATACAACCATTGTATTAGCAGTTGCATCTACTGAATGTACTTTCATTATTTCTTCTGTAAATCCGGTAGAGCTTGTAGCTTTAGCTAAAATATATTCACCAGATACAAATCCTGCTGCATTATCTACAGATGCAGTAGCTATACTACCCGATAAAATTAATGAGCCAGATTTTAATGCTGTTGCATTTGCTACTATTAATGCACCACCTACAGCTGAAACTGTTTCTTTTTCGAAAACTGCTGTTGATAATGTTCCTCTTATTCTAGCCTCTTCAAATTCTGCAATTCCATCCTCTCCTATTCGATAACCAGAACCTGCTAGTCCGCCAACCATAGACGATATAAAATTAGAAGTTTGAATAGCTCCAGAAGAACTAATTATTATATTGTTACCTGTAAGTTTATCATTACTTAAAGTCCAACCACCAACAGTTCCTGAAGTTGCTTTTACAACACCTGCATTTGTTACACTAAATGGTGCATCTGCAAATGTAGAGTCTCCCATTTGTATACCTGTTCCTGGTATTAGTGCTATATAATCTGCATCTGTTCCTTTACTTAATTTATCAGATTCTATAGTCCACCCACCAATTTCACCACTACCTGCAGTTATTTTTCCTTCTATAGTTGCTGCTGATGCAGTTAGCCTACCATCAGCTGATAC
>Ga0098042_1000123_pt1 | contig 27350 bp, 20 predicted proteins | sample 9_EtaG_FD_75066 | JGI IMG/M metagenome (GOLD analysis project Ga0098042, IMG submission 75066) | Marine viral communities from the Subarctic Pacific Ocean - 9_ETSP_OMZ_AT15188 metaG | ecosystem: Environmental > Aquatic > Marine > Oceanic | place: Pacific Ocean | collected 2015-01-10
AAAAGTTTGCTGATACTAGAAAGGCAAAAATAAGATTGTCAAATATTAAATTAGAAGAATTTACTCAAGTTTTAAAAGGCATGGGTAAGCAAATAAAATAATATTATGCCAGAAATTAAACATACATTTACCGGTGGTAAAATGAACAAAGATCTAGATGATAGACTTGTTCCAAATGGCCAATATAGAGATGCTTTAAATATACAAGTTAGAACAACAGATGCTGATAGTACAGATTCTGAAGGAGATGCTGGCACTGTTCAAAACTTAAAAGGTAATCAACAGATAGGATCTTTTGATACAGGTGATGAACACACTGTTTGCGTTGGAAGTTTAGCAGATGAAAAATCAGATAAAGCTTATTTCTTTTTTACAAAAGGTGAAGGTACTATCGAAGAATATACAAATCAACTAGCTTCTGGTTCTACAGAATATAAATTTATAGATTGTATAGCAGAGCAGGATGTTATTAGCGAAAACTTACTACCTGTTGTTGTTGATGTTCATACTATATTTAATACTTTTGAAGGTGTAATGGGATCTAGTCCTACTCTACCATCTACAACAAATCCTTGGAATCAACTAACGGTTCAAGCCGCAGTAGCTTCTGACTTAAGAGTTGGTATGAATATAAGCTTAACCAACAATGATGATGTGTTAATTTCTAATGCTGTAATACTAAGCATATCTAGCAGTGTGATAACATTAACGGATTATCAAACAGTTGACTTATCTGGTAATCAAGCTAATTCTGTGTTTAAATTTTCTGCTGAAAAGGTTTTAGACTTTAATAAATCAAATATAATAAGTGCAATAAATATAATTGATGATTTTATATTCTTTACAGATGGATTTAACGAGCCTAAAAAAATTAATGTTAAAAAATGCAAAGACGGTAGCAGTACTTTTGGCGTGCAAACAAAACTTAGATTAAATGATCCTATAAATACAGATGAAATAGACACATTACTTGATCAAGAACCTTTGTTTGCGACTGATGATTTAAAAAAAGAACATGTAACGGTAATAAGAAAAGCGCCTGTTCTACCACCCACAGTTGAAGTTAGTAATAGGATACAAACTTCACAGATAATAACTATTACAAATTTTGTTTTTGAAGCTCCTTTTAATGAAACAGATGGTGAAACTTACAACCCTGTTGATGTTGGAACTAAACTAAGTATTGAAGATGATGAGTTTGCTAGTAGTAATTATCTACCTGGAGATACTATAATATTTACTAGTGAAACTAATTCAGCTCTACAAGTGGAGTGTATTTTTATTTCTTATACATCATTTATTAATTCAACTACAGATTCTAGTGTTTCAGGTGACATTGTAGATAGTGTTATGGTTGAAACAAATTCACCTTCAGATTTAATACAGGTAGAAATAATAGAAATACTAGGAGACTACCTTCCTGGTCCTAATGATACTAATTGGGAAGTTAGACTAGAAGCCAATAAAGATAAAACACTTTTTGAATTAAAGTTTCCTAGGTTTGGTTATAGATATAAATATGATGATGGAGAGTATTCTAGTTTCTCACCATTTACTTATATACACTTTGAACCAGGACCATTTGATTACGATGTTAAGAAAGGTCATAACAAGGCTATGACTAGTACTTCGTTAGAACTTTTAATAAAAGATTTTATACCTAATAATACTGTTAGACCACTAGATGTTTCATCAGTTGATATACTTTTAAAAACAACAGATAATACTAATGTTTATATTGTAAAAACAGTTAATAGAGGTAGAGATCCAGAGTGGGATTTATTTACACCTAGCACTGAAACAGATGATATACAAAAAACAGGTGAAATAATTATAACATCTCAAATGGTTCATAATGTTATAGAAGAAAATCAAATATTAAGAACGTTTGACAATGTGCCAACTAGGGCTAAAGCTCAAGAAATAACATCAAATAGAGTAGTATATGGAAACTATAGTCTAGGTTATGATTTAAAATTTTCACCATCACTTCTTTCTAGTATAATAAGTAATAATATATCATCACCTAATTTTCCTCAAAGATCTGTCAAATCTTTAAGAAATTATAAATGGGGTATTGTTTTTGGAGATAAATATGGAAGAGAAACACCTGTTATAGCTTCTTCGTTTGTTGGAGGTAATGACAATTCTGGATATTTAGCTACAACATCTGACGTTATAGTAGATAAAACATTTTGTAAAACAAAAAACAATTTTAAATTAAGCCAACAATGGACTAACGCTGATTCAACCTCTAGTAGTGCTCCAGAAAGCTGGATGGAATACGCTAAGTACTACGTTAAAGAAACGTCAAATGAATACTATAATTTAGTTTTAGATAGATGGTACTATGCTGAAGCAGATGAAAACATATGGTTATCTTTTGCTTCTGCCGATAGAAATAAAGTTGATGAAGAAACTTATTTAATATTAAAAAATCAACATGGTACAGCTACGCCTGTAACTGAAAAAGCTAGATATAAAATAATAGCTATAGAAAACGAAGCACCAGAGTTTATTAAAATAGAAAGACAAGTTATAGAAAATGTAATACTTACTGATAACGCAGTTTTTGGTGCAAATATTGTAGATACATCAACTACTGCTCCATCTGATTTAATGTCTGCAACATCTGTTAATATATCTGGTTCTGGATCTTTTACTGCAAGTACTGGAGCTTCAGCTACGGCAGCTGGGCAAATATCTTTAAACGATTTTATTAAAAGTGATGGAGGTTTACAAATAAAAATAATAGGTACTTGCAATGGTGTTTCACTAGAACTTCACGATTTTTTTAATGTTAATTTTGTTACTACTACTGGTAGTTCTGTAGTTTTAAACTACCAAAAATCTTTACAAGATAAAGTTGATTATTTTACTGCTTTTACAAATTCTGGTGATTTAATTGCTGGTGGTGGTAGTGACCAAATAATTTACACTTTAATTTTAGCCCACGATAAAATAGTAAACAAACCTGAGTTTGAAGGTAGATTTTTTGTTTTAATAGAAAAAGATGAAGCAATAAATAAACACGTTGAAACTACTACTGGCGCTACTGTTGCTTTTGATATGGGTGATGCTGTGCCGCTTGGCTATATAGAGAGCGCCTCAACAAATCCTGGTATAACAGCTGGATCTGGTAACACGGATAACTCTAGTTATCAATTCGGTAGTAATGTTAATTCTAGTGATGCTTTTGATACTACAAGTGATACTTACAACCCAGTTTTTTTAGGCGGCCCAACACCTGGTGACGGTACGATAGGTCCTAATGGCAATGGTGTAGCTTCTGCAGATGATACTAGAAATTTTTTTGAGGATATATATACTATTTTAACAGGGCAAAAATTTTATATAGATGGTACTGTTATGGCTAGGTTTAAGTGGAACATAGAATCTGTTAGTGATACTGATCCTGGAGAACTTTTGTATAGCTACAAACAAACCGGTATAGATCAAGGCTCTGCAGCTAGTGGTACTTTAGGTAGAATTACTATATCTCAAATATCAACGCCTGGACTAGGAGGAACTGGTAATCAAGTTTTTCAAAGTACTTTTTTACTATCTGAAGAAGGTGGACCTTTAAGTGGAACTGACCCTACTACTGTTTATACTTCTGGTGACTTTAATCCTCTTGAAGGGAACTTACTTGCTGCTGCTAGTAGTATGGAAATCTATTTTAAATTCATGAATGATCCTTTCAATGAAACTTATAAAATAGTAACTGTAGATCCAGCTTCTGGTGCTAACCTACCAATAGAAAGAGGTAACGGTCACAGCTGTATATCTAACAGTACTATCTCTGGAACATCGGGTAGATCTTTTACTTTTTCAAATCCAGATACAATTGCACTTGGTGGTGATTATGATGCCAAAAACTATGCTAATGTAACTAATTATAGTGGTACTGATTTTAGAAGAACTGTTAGATTTGAGTTTAGAAGAGTAGATAAAGTTACAGGTGAAGTACTATCTGAAGGTATAGACCCTGAAATTTACGATCCAAGAGCTGCTATGAGACACGATGGATCTGATGCTAGTACTTTAAAGATTCAATTTGCAAAAAGAATAGTTAATCCTGGTGAAATTATTGTGCCAGATAATGATAGAGCTGTTTTTGAAACAGAACCAAAAGAAGATTTAGACTTAGAGTTGTATTACGAAGCATCGCAAGGAATACCTTTAATATTAAAAGAAAATAATTTATTAAACTACGCTCCACCAAATTCAAAAATTGAAATAGAAAGAGAGTTAAATCAAGGAGTTGTAGAAATAGTAAAGCCAACTATAATACCAGTTGCTTCACCTTTTGATGAGTTTGTTCCTAGTAATATACATATAGAGAGTATAATAAACCAAGGGCAAACAATAAGTGGACCACTTATTAGATTAAGAGCTCTTAATGCGGACGAAGACGAAGTAGATTTAACTCACAATATTGGAGTTGGTGACTTAATAAGATTTGTACATCCAAACGGAACTGTAACAAAAAGTAGAATAACAGCTTTTAAAAATTCAGATGGAACAGACGTTAGTGTTGTACCTAGAAACATACAGCTATTAAATAATGTTACAGGTCAAGTTGCTTTAAGTATAAATAACTCTAACAACCCTTTAGGTTTACTATCTAATCAAGCAACAAATGGTGTAAATAGCGGGATGCAAATACAAGGTACTTTTACAGAATCTGGATCTACAACTGAACGACCTATACCAAATGGTATTTTTATATATAATTATTTTGGAGATCAAACTAACATGTACTTAACAGATACTAGTTGGATGGATTTTGATGGAACAATTTACAACATAAACCTTGTACAATCAACCGGTTACTATGAAATAGATAGAAATGTTTACAAGTATGCAGTTGAACTGGGTTGGTACAATTGTTTTGCTTTTGGTAATGGTGTAGAGTCTGATAGAATAAGAGATGATTTTAATGCTGCACAAATAGATAACGGTGTTAAAGTTTCTTCAACAGTTTCTATTACAAGAAGACAAGATAGAAAAAGTGGTTTAATATATTCTGGTATATATAATTCTAACTCTGATGTTAATAATTTAAATCAATTTATTATAGCTGAAAAAATAACTAAAGATTTAAATCCTGTTTACGGATCTATACAAGCTTTAAAAACTAGAGATTTAGATTTAATAACTTTTACAGAAGATAGAGTACTTAAAGTTTTATCTAATAAGGATGCTGTTTTTAACGCTGATGGTAACGCTCAACTCACGGCAACAAGTAGAGTTTTAGGACAAGCAATACCTTTTGTTGGTAATTACGGCATATCTAAAAACCCAGAATCTTTAGCCTCAGATCAATACAGATTATATTTCACAGATAGTCAAAGAGGCGCTGTTATTAGATTATCAAGAGATGGATTAACACCTATATCAAATGTTGGTATGAAAAGTTACTTTAGAAAAGCTCTACGTAATAATCAACATGCTATAGGTAGTTTTGATATTGTTAACGGTGAATACAATTTAACAATAAAAAGCCCATCAGTTTCTCAAACTGTTTCTTTTAACGAAGGTTCTAAAGGTTGGGTTAGCTTTAAATCTTTTATACTAAGTCAAGGCGTATCTTTGAGTGGCAAATATATAACAAGTTTTAATAATAAAGTTTATAAACATTATTCAGAGTCTGCAAATAGAAACGCTTTCTACGGCGTGCAATACAACTCTACAATAAGTGTTTTATTTAATGATCAACCTAGCTCTGTTAAATCTTTTAAAACAATAAATTACGAAGGGTCTCAAGCCAAAGTTGAATCATTTACTAGCGAGGAAGTTGAAAATGGTGATGGTGATTTAACCGCTTTTACTGACAACGAGTATTATAATCTTAGCGCTAAAGATGGTTGGAGCGTTCAAGCTTTTACTACCGACCTAGATAGTGGAGAAGCTGTTAACTTTAAAAACAAAGAAAACAAATGGTTTAGTAGAATTAAAGGATTAAACCAAAGTATTAACACAGAAAACTTTACAGTACAAGGTTTAGGTTTTAGCTTAACAGATGTTAGTGAACAAATGAGTGGTGTAGTTGGAGATATTATAGATGATTTTAATGGAGTTGTACAAGGCACAAGCGTTAATATTACAATACAAAACGATCCAAACGATTAATTATGGCAAATTTAGAAAATTGTACTTTTGAAAATGATGGCGTGTTTTTTACTGGAGCAGAAACTTCTGGCGACACTATAAATGATTTAACGCCTCAGGTTGTAAATGGTGTAACCTTACCACAAGGCGTTTATAGAAGAACTATAACTGCTAATCCAAGTTATCACGTGTCAGCTACCATGTTTACTATAGCTGGAAACCTTGCTAATACTAATCAACAATTGCCAGACTCTAGTTCATTTTATAATTTTGCTGATGGTGGAATAGGTGTTTTAGCACCAGATCCACCTAGATGCTGGGTTAATGAAGATATATTTGTAGGAACTGGTCTTGGTGGTGTAGGTGGTATATCATCTAGCGTCATGGGTAATGGTAACATAGCTAAAATTTGGATGAGAGACACTATTGCTGCAGGTGATATCAACAACAAAGTAGAAGTAACAATAAAATTAATGGATAATTTTGTTGTAGGTGATACTGACTTAATTATAAATTTAGATATTGATGGTGATGCTCAAATATATACCGCATCAGAACCTCCAGTTACAGGTTATGACGTAGACCAAAAAGCTCCTTTTGATTTTTTAATACAACCTATAGCTTTTGTATCGTTTCCACATAGAATAGCTTGTAAAAATGGACTTCCTAGTCAATCAAAACAATTTCCAAGTAGTCAATCAGTAGACGGTAATGCAAATGATTTAACTCAAAATTTTCTTGCGGAAGGTTCTCTTAACAGTTATATAGCAAATGAAAATGGTTTTAATACTGATTTATACCCAAAACAAAGTGGTTTTAATTATTTTGCAAAACCTATAGTACAAGATAATATTTTAAATTCTACAACTATTAATACTATTGGAAACGAGCAAATAGCTCCAACAGCTATTTCTGAAAGTTCTTTTAGTTATGCTTATAGTGTTTATGCTACTAACCCTGAAACTTATTTAGATAATTTTGATATAGAAACTTTTGATATTACATCTCATAATGGATTTTCTTTTAAAAACACAACTGTTGATCCTAGCAACTCATTAAGCATGTTAGATAAATCAATGCTAGCTAATGATTTTATAGCAACTGGATCTGAATCTGGAGCAGCTATTTATAATAAAAATTTATCTTTTCTACTTGCGGTTGATCCAGGTACTGAGTTAATGGCTAATTCTAATTTTTTTGCGGTAGTTCAAGTTGATGAAATAACTAGATTTGTAGATGGTAGTTATCAAACAGAGCAAGATGTTAGTAGCCATCCATTTGATTTAAACAACGTGGATCTTAGTATTATATCTTTAGAAAACTCTACTAACAATAGTGTGCAGTCGGCTCTTTCTGTAAAAATACCTATTTTACAAAGCTTTGCAATAGGTTTAGATACTACTTACAATAGTTTTGAAATAACTCAAGGTCAGTATGTTTTGTATAGACTTTATTATACCGTATTAAGTGCGGCAGGAGAAGGATCAGAAGTAACAGTTGGACAAGGTTTCTAATTTAATATATAAAAAGTATGTCTTTTAACACTATAACAAACGCAGTAATAAGAATAGTAGCAAATACTAACGATGTAACAATGGCTTTTTTTAGCGCGCCAGTTTTACAAACTAATAGAATTCGTAACCATCAAGCTTATACAAGTGATATTATAACTCTTTTATCATCAAAGGGTATAGGATCAATAGCATCTAGCGGTAATTTAAGTGTGTCTAATAATTCTGTTATTTCTAATACCAAAACAATAAATTCTGGAACTGTTAACGAAAAAAAAGAATTTAAAATATCAGCAATAGTTCCTTACAATAAAGACATTAAAATAGGTACTTTAATAATAACAGCTGGATCAAATAAAAAGTTAACAAATAAACCAGCACTTGTATTAAATCAAAGTTTGTTTGGTTCTGAGCTTGAAAAATCTCATAGACTATACTTACAACCTACCGGTGAAAGTATAACAGATGGTTTTATAACATCAAGAAATTATAATATATTTTATAGAGCTACAAGATCTATAACTATAAAAGATAATTTATCTTATAGTTTAAATATTAGTGCAGATAAAAAAGTAGTAAAAGCTTTACAAATAAAAGATGTTATAATAAAAGATGAAATAAAAGATATATCATCAAGAGGTGAAAATAAAAAAATAAGGATATACGGAACTCCTAAAACTAATTTTAAATTTACTATATTTGATGATAATAATAATTGTTTATTATCTTATAATAAATTTAACAGCACAATAACTTCTAATACAGGAGCTATAATAAAAGCTTTTGAAGGTAAAATAAGTAAAACTGGGTTTTATGATTGTGATGTTTTATTTTCAAGAGCACCTATAATTTTAACAACAGCTGTTAATGTTGGTGGAGGCGTAACAAACGCTGCTCAAGTTACATTTGATAGTTTAGCTGGTGTTAAAGTTGGCGATCAATTACTATCTAATTTTGTTGAACCTTATAAATCTGTTAAAGTTAAATCTATAGACAGTGAGTTTGTTTGTACCTTATCTAGGCCAATAACGGCGGCAGATGACACGGCTGTTTCTTTTATAGCAAATGCTAATTATAATTTTTTAATTGAATCAACAGATTCTCTAGGTTCTAATATACCAACTACAAGTCCTAACTTTATATTTAAACAATTTGTAACACCTGTTTTAACATTAAAAGGCTCTACATCTGCTGGTAGCTTTTCAATAAACGGCGGCTCTGTGGGTGCAGATGTCGAAGAGTATTATGACGGTGTTGCAAATGCTAATTTTGAAACAGTATCTAGAAAATTAAATTATGTTTCTACTTTTTTAATAAGTTATAGTTTAGTTAGAGATGCTGGTAAAACTTTTTCATTAATAAAACAACCTGTGTTTTCTTTAGATGAAACAATATCAGATTTTACAAACACAAATCCTAGTTTAAATGGTGGTACAGAGCTGAGTGTTAGTAGACCAAAAGTAACAATAGCTTCAGATACTCTTTCTTGTACTATTACAGCTAGAGCTCAAATATTAAAATGGGGAACATCTGATGTAACCGTTGAGTTAGATTTAGATCAAATAGTAACATGCACTTAAGTTAATAAATATGGCAATAGTAACATTAAAATTTCCACTTCCAATAAACGTATCTGTAGATGTAGGTGATGAAGTATATTTTGTTGATCCAACAGAAACAGGTGGTTTCAATGTAGGATCTGGATTATCAGCGTTTGGCACAATAACAAGTATACAAGAACAGGGCGATATAGCAATCTTTACCGTTGACACAAGTAGCGGTGCACAAGGATTTCCAGATACAAGTAGTTTTATATTGTTTAGTAAAAATAAACAAATAAATTCTGCTTCTGCAAAAGGTTACTATGCTAATGTTAAGTTTGTTAATAATTCAGAAACAAAAGCAGAGATGTACTCTACATCCTGTGATGTAATAGAAAGTAGTAAATAATAAGTAAAAAATGTAACTATATAATAGTAAATAATAATTAAAAAAGTAAAAATATGGCTATACCATTTGCTGCTATTGGAGCAGCTATTTCTTTAGGTAGTAGTATTTATTCAGCTATAGAAGCTAGAAAACAAGAGAAGGATTTTAAAGCATCTGCAAAAGATTCTAGAAGACGTATGAACTCTTTATTAGAACAATATAGAGGTTTAGATACTAGTAATCCTTTCTTGAATATGGAAAATACTATGGAAGATTTAACTGTTAATCAACAGGCTTCTCAGTTTCAAGCTCAACAATTTCAACAAAGTCAAGCTAATATATTATCTAACTTGAGACCAGCAGCGGGTAGTAGTGGTATAGCTGCTTTAGCTCAGTCTTTAGCTAGACAGGGTGAAATAGCTGCACAAAAATCTGCTGCTAGTATAGCTCAACAAGAAGCTGCAAACGATAGAGCTACTGCAGCTGAATCTGCTAGAATACAAAACATGGAGAGACAAGGTGAAGTTTATTCAAGAAATTTACAAAGACAAAAAACTGAAACATTGTTAGGTATGTCTCAACAAGAGACTGCAGCTTATTTACAAAATGCAGGTGCGGCTAGAACTCAAATGATGAGTGGTATAGCTGGTGCTGGCATGGGTGCAGCTCAAGTGTTTGCCGGTTTTGGTGGAGGAGAAAGACCTTTGTTTGAATTAAGCGGCGGAACACCTCAAAATACTGGTAGCACTGGACAAGTACTAAGTACAGGTGGTGGTTTAACTTATCAAGGTATGGACACTAGTAATTTATTCACTTTTAAATAAATAAAGATAATGGCTAAAAAACAATCATTTGGTATGAACATGGGTTTAGTTGCTGGAGCTGGCGCTGTTGCTAAAGCTGAAGGCGCAGGTAATTTAGCTGGAGCTCAAGCACTTCAAAAAGTAGGAAGTTTTCTAGCTCATGGTATTGGTAACGTTGTTCAAAGTAGAAACAGAGAGTTTAATAGATTATTAGCAGATCAAATGAATAAACCTGGTTTGTCTTCTGAAGAACGAGATAAACTATATAAAGATATAGAAAAACAAAGAGGTAGATACGTTTATTTAAATGAAAGAAGATTAAGATTAAAAGAAGAAGAGAAGCTAAAGAAAAAAGCAACAGATATTGTAATTGATAAAACTGCAATAGACGAATTTGTAGATGTGCTAAATAAAAATAAAGGTGATGATAATAAAAACCTTAACACTAACGATATAAACAACGCTAGTAACTTTATAAAAAATGGATTAGTAGATAATAATGGTACTAAAGGTACTATAGTTGCAAATAATATGTATGAGTTTGATAGCGAAGATGATGGTGTACAGCAAGCTTATTTAGATCAACTAACTAAAATGATACAAAATCCAGACGAGTTTTTTAACGATGCTTCTAATCTTCAAGATGGTACTATACCAGAACATATAATTGAAAACGCTAGAAACAAGTATACAGAAAAGGGTACAATGAGTTTTGAAGATCTACCTGAAGAAATACGAAATAACTACGACTTTGTAACTCAAGGTGAATTTATTGATATAATAAATAGCAAAGGTTTTAATGAAGAAGCTTACATGCAGTACAATGCTAGTATAGAACAGTTAATGGCTGATGCAAAAAATGTTAAATCACCAGATCAAATAAACTTTAGATATAAAAAAATAATTGATCAAAATAAAACTTTTATTGCTTCAGGTGATTTGAATCAACTTTCAAACCACCCAATAGGACCTGGTGCTAGAGTTTTTAGAGAAGATTTATTTCAAGGTTTAATAAATAATACTTATCAAGATTTAGGTATAGAATTAACGGAGCAACAAATAAAAGACTTAGATCCAACTAAAGATACTAATGTTACAAATGAAGACGCTAGAAAAATAGTTAACGAAGTACTTAATAACAAAGACAATAAAGCTTTACACGCTATGTTGTTTAATGGTTATTTAAACGACATAAGTACTCAAGCTTATCTTGGGTCTTTAAATCCAGGTGTGCTTGGCACTTCTAATAATAATCCTATAACTTTTTTTGATGAAAATCAAGCTAAAATAAAGCTAAAAGAAATAGAAAGTCAAAAGCAAGGTAATCAAGGTAATCAAAATAATCAACCAATATTTAATCCAGACTTAGGTGTAGATCAATTTAACGTTGACAACAATAATAAATCTGAAAATAATCAAGGAGATCAATACACGACTAATTACACTAAAATAAATAATTTAAGTATAAAAAATACAGGTAGTGGTAGTGCTGATATACTTGAAAACGGTAATCAAATAGAAATGAATGTTGATGAACTTGGCATAGTTAAAGTTAATGGCGTTAAAGCTAGTAACAATAAAATAATCGTTGATTCTAGTATAGCTCCAAACTTACCTTTTGGTGAGTTTAGATTAGAAGGTAATAACTATAAGTTTTATCCTGCTCAAGAAAAAATGATGAACAAAAACTTAATGGAACACTTTGACAGCAAAGCTACACAACAACAAAAAGAAGCTTTTGAAGCGTTTATACAAGCAGTTGAAACAGATAGAAAATATGCTGACGCTTTATTAAACCACATAGAAAGCGGGCAGGGAACTATTAGTGCTGGCACGCTTCAAAACATTACATAAAAAATTTAACACGGGTAACTAACGATACAGTATGGATAAAAAATATTTATTATCTAATGGTTCTACACAGATAGTTTCATTAGAGTACGAACAAGATTTCTTTAAACTTCTAAAAGAAGCAGACTTAACGGCTGAGCTAATAACTGATGAGCCGGGAAAGTTCCAAGGGACGAGTCAGTCCCAAAACAATCAAAAACAAAATACGGAATTACCATCGGTAGATGGTTTATTGGAATTGTCTTCGGATGATTCTTGGTTAACATCTATTAAAAAAAGAGCATCTAATTTATATACCCAAACTCAAGCTATTATAAAAGACGCTAAAGACCCAGAGTCTAGAGCTAAAGCTAATGAATATGTTAATAATGTTATTAAAAACTATCCTGAATGGTTTTTTAATTGGAGTCAAGATTTTGTAAAGCTATACACCAGTGCTATGGTTAAATCTGGATTATTACCAGAAGAACTTGAAAAAAACTTTATAGATGTTTATGAGGATTCAAATAGAATAACTGATCAATTAAAATCAAACGAAGGTGTTACTTTTAATTTACCACCTAAACTTGGTGGTAAAGCTAAAACTCTAAAATACGAAACAACTGGTGAAGGTTTTGTTAAAGGTTTTAAAGATGGTAGTTATGCTGATTTTATAGGATCAATAGCTAATTTTACTTCTGGTGCTATACAATCATTTGGTCCAATAGCTATAGCTGGAAAAGGTACAATGTTATTACAAATGGTACCTTCCTTTGTAGACTCTTACAACTCAGAAAAAGCAGCGTCTATGTATGGCGATGAACCAGATTCTATGAGAAAGTTAATTGAAAATAATGAAGTTGACTTTCTTGTTCCTGCAACTTTAGGTGTTGTTGCTTATAAATTAGAAAAGCTAGGATTTGATAATATGTATAAATACGTAATGTCAAAAGGTTTAGCTAATAAAGCTACTGGTAGTTTACTTAACTTACAGTTGGTAGAAGGAACTACAGAGTGGGCTCAAGGTGGCTTACAAGTTTTTAGCGATTCAGTTGGTGGTGGTAAAAATGCTATTGAAGCTTCTAAGGTGGCTTATAACCACATGTTTAGCGATAAAGGTAAAGAAGATTTTTTTAGCGGTGTTGTTGGTAGCACTTCTCTTGGTGTTTCTGGTAGACTTATAAATAGAGCTTTAAGGCAAACTCCAGAAACTTCTGTTCAAATAAATAATCAAATAAATAAAATAGTAAAACTAAACGAATCTATAAACACCTCTTTTGATAATGATGTTAAGTCTGCTATACAAGAGCAGCTTAAGTTAGAGCAACAAACTTTAAAAAATATATTAAATAACAACAATAAAGTTTCAGAGTTTTTATCTGCTGAAAACTCTAATAAGTTAATAGATATTTTAAATAGTAAAGATGAAATATCAAATAAAAAAATTAAACTAAAAGAAAAACTTGACAACAAAACTATAAGTAGTGATGAATATAATAATGCTATTAGTAGTTTAGACAATCAAGATAAAACTCTTACAGATAATATTTCTATTATTAAGAAACAAGCTTTACAACTTGCTTCTCAAAAACAAGTTGAAACAGTTAAGAAAGCTATTAAGGATATAGGTTTAGACGGAAAAGTTATTGAAGCTACATCGTCTGAAATACAGCAAATGGATATAAAAGACTCTAAGCAAGCCGCTGGAGAGTTTGGTTTTATAAGACAGTTTAAAGATGGTAGTTTTGAAATAATAATAAATAAAGACAAACCAACTCTTGGTACAGCTGCACACGAGTTTATGCACGCTGTTTTATTTAAAACTTTAAGTAAAGATAAAAATATACAAAACGAGTTAGCTAAGGAATTAACAAAATATACATCTACACTAAAAGGTCAAGGTGTTGCTAACTTAATAAATAGACTAAGGGCTTACGAAAACGACGCTGCGCTAGGAGAAGAAGTTATTACTGTTATGTCTGAGTCTATTTTAGATGGTAGTTTAAAATATAATGAAGGATTTTTTACAAAAGTTGGTGATATACTTAGAAGGTTTTTTCAAAATATAGGTTTAAAAGATGTTGAGTTTAACACTGGTAGAGATGTTTATAACTTTATAAAAGATTATAACAATAGTATTAAAACTGGTAGAGTAAATAAAGCTATTATTCAAGTGGCTAAAGAAGGAGCTGAAGGTAAGCTTGTAGACAGAGCTCAACAAGAGGCTAAACAAGAACAAACTGAAGAAACTACAAAGTTTTCTAGATCACAACTTGTTGATGAAATAAACAACATGCAGCAAGGTGCTAAAACAAAATCAGAGTTTCAAAGTAGAAAAATATTTAATCCTATATATTCTTCTATAGTTAATAATGGTGGTGTCGTAAACAACTATATAAAAAGTTTACGTATGAGTTCTGAAAAAACTCAAGAAACAATAGACAGTGTTGCTGATAGATTAATGAACTTTAATCCAGCGGCTAGACGTAAAACTAAATCAGGTAAACCTATAACGCTAGGTGAATTTATAATGTCTAATGTTGGGTTTGGTAAAAGAGACGCAGCTAAAAAACTAGCTATTGAAGGAGCTAAAAGAACTAGAGAAATTAGAATAGACTCAAAGCCAGAAGACTCTAGATCTTTTGATATAGCAGATACTACAACAACTATAACAGAAGGTAGAAGAACTGAGCAGTACTCTAAACTTAGAAGAGATCTAGGTTTAGACAAAAACATGATGAACAAAGTTCGTCAAGCTGTTGTTAAAACATTTGGAACAAAGCTACCTGACGTTGAGTCTAAAAAATTTAAATCTGAATTACAAAAAAGTTTTAGAACAGAGCTAAAAAAACCTATACAAGATATGATAGGTTCTAGAGAAAACTATAATAATTTTTTAGATAAATATTTTCAAGCTGTGTACAAAGCTTTACCTGTTTCTACTTTAACTCAACTAGAGAGAAGCGTTGCTAACGATAACAGAATATTTGTAAAAGAAACAGAGAAGAATATATCACCAACTAGAGTTGATGAGTTAGTAAAAAAAGGTTTGTTACCTAAAAATACCGGTAGAACAACTGGTCCATCTTTATTTGTTAAACAACCTTATCCAGGTAAGAATAAAGTTATGGCATTTTTTAGAGGTGTTGATATGGAAAATCAACTTGGCTACAAAGTCGGTGCGTCAACACTTGGTACTAGAAAAGATAAACTAGCAATGGAGATAGGTGTTGAGTTAGCTTTCGATGCCACATCAGATGTATTAAAAGATCCAGCTGTACAAGAAAGGAGACAAGGTATATTAGGGCTTGAGGGTAAAACACAAGCTAAAAACGAACGTGCTGTTATAGCTGAAAAAATAGATAGAGACCCTGAAATTAAGTTTAGTAAAGATGTAGATAGTATATTAAACATTAGAGATTTATTTCAACTAGAAACAAAAGGTGTTGACAAGCTTTTAAATATATATGATATAGCTAAAACTCATGATCTAAAAACAGTTGATGGCATTAATAATTTTGTTGATGATATACAAAATAATTTACTACCACTACTGCCTAGAGATTTTTGGTTTGGTAAGCCAGATAAAAACGATAACTTTGGAACTGTATTTACACCTAGTCCTTATGTAATTGGTAGAAGTAAAAATAAAGTATTAAATCAAGAATATAAAGATTTATATAGTAACGTTTTTGTTCCAGCTATAAAAAGATTAAGAAGTTTACCAGACTCTAGTTTTGGTAAAGACGTTAAAGATCAAAATGGCAATATAATAGATTTTAAAATATCATCATATGACACGTTGTTTAAAAATCCTAGTGTTATAAAGAAAAACATAAAAAATGGTAATATAAAAAGATTTAACGAAAAAGTTTCTATAATACATAGAGAAATGTGGAAGCGTTTTAATGTTGCTATAAGAAAAGATAAAAATAATGCTATTGTTATTTCTAATTATTTAAAAATGGTTGGTGCTGGTAGTAGTCATTGGCATAAGCTTGGTGCTCAATTTGTTGGTTATTCTAAACAAATAACAGGAACTAGATTTGAATATGAACACGCTATGCCTGCTACAGCGGCTTATTTATATTTACTAGATGCTTCTTTATCTGATAATAATTTTGAAGCTTCTTATGATCTCGTTATTGATAATTATAAATTAATATCTTTAGATAAAGCTGTAGAAACAAAACTAACTAAAGCTGGATTACAAAGAATAATGCCTAAAGGTTGGAGTGTTATAGATAATAAATGGTGGCAAAGATATTTTAACGATACAGTTAGCAAAATAAAAGGCGGTATTGATCCTAAGTCTATTATAAGTTTAGATGGTAAAACCTTTGCTGAAACTTTTGATATTAATAATGAAGGTAATTCTCCTATAGTTTTATCAAGTCAAAGAACAAAAGCTATAAACAATAGTAAAAAAGCTATAGTTAATAGAGCTAAGACTATAAAAACAGGTGAGACAAAGGGTATGTCTACGTTTGACTTTGATGAAACAGTTGGTGTTAGTGAAAACTTTGTTATAGCTAAAAAAGATAATGATATTAAGCGTATATCGTCTAGCGAGTGGCCGTTTGTTGGTGAGCAATTAGCAGCCGAAGGTTATGAGTTTGATTTTAGTGATTTTAATAAAGTAACTAAAGGTAGACCTGGACCTTTGTTTCAAAAAATGAAAAATCAAATATCTAAGTATGGACCTAAAAATGTTTTTATACTTACAGCTAGAGCGCCACAAAGCGAAAAAGCTATACACGATTGGCTAGCTAGTAACGATATAAATATACCTAGAGAAAATGTAACTGGTTTAGGTAATAGTACTGGTGAGGCTAAAGCTCAGTGGATGTTAGAAAAGTTTGCAGAAGGTTATAACGATATGTACTTTGTTGATGATGCTTTGCCTAATGTTAAAGCTGTAAAAGAAGTGTTAAACCAATTAGATGCTAAGTCAAAAGTTGTACAAGCTAAAATTAAATTTTCTAGAGATGCGAGCGAACAGTTTAACGAAATAATAGAACAAGTTAAAGGTGTTCATAGAGGTAAGATATACTCTGCTGCAGAAGCTTTAAAGCTTGGTATAAACAAAGGTAGATATGATCTATTAATACCACCTTCTGCTAATGACTTTAAAGGTTTAATGTATTACTTTATGGGCAGAGGTAAACAAGGTGAAGCTCATAGAGCTTGGTTTGAAGAAAATTTATTTAAACCTTTTGCTGAAGGTATAAGAGCTTGGAACACTTACAAGCAAAATTTACAAAACGAATACACATCGTTAAAGAGAAAATACCCTGATGTTGTAAAAAATTTAAATAAAAAAGTTTCTGGAACTGTTTACACAAATGACTCTGCTGTTAGAGTTTATTTATGGGAAGAAGCTGGTTTTCAAATACCTGGTTTAAACTTATTAGAACAAAAAAAATTATCTAATTACATTAGAAACGATAAAGATCTTAGAGCGTTTGCTGAAACACTACGTGTTGTATCAAAAGTAAAAGATGGTTATTTAGAACCAGGTCCAAATTGGGTTGTTCAAACTATAGCTTCAGATTTAAACAACGTTGTAGAACGTGTTGGTAGAAAAGAATTTTTAGCAGAATATTTAGTTAACGCAAGCGCTATATTTAGTGGTGATAATTTAAATAAAATAGAAGCTATATACGGAACTAGATATAGAGAAGCTTTAGAAGATATATTGTACCGTATGGAAAATGGTACTAATAGAATAAAAGGTTCTAGTAGAATAGTTAATGGTTTTACAGAGTGGATAAACGCTTCTGTTGGTGCTATAATGTTTGTTAATGTAAGGTCAGCGTTACTTCAGACTATATCTATGGTTAACTTTGTTAACTGGAGTGATAACAATGTTTTTAAAGCTGGTTTAGCTTTTGCTAATCAACCGCAGTATTGGAAAGACTTTGCAATGCTATATAACTCAGATCAACTAAAACAAAGAAGAAAAGGTATACGTATAGATGTGTCTGCTTCTGAGTTAACCAAAACATTTGCTGAAGGTGGTACTACGTTGCTTGACAAAACTCAAGCTTTACTTAGGTACTTACTAGAAAAAGGTTTTACACCAACACAACTAGCGGATAGCTTTGCTATAGCCGCTGGCGGTGCTCCATTTTATAGAAATAGATTTAGCACCTACAAAAAACAAGGTTTGTCTGATGCTAAAGCTAAAGAAAAATCAATGCTTGATTTTCAAGAAATAGCAGAAGAAACACAGCAATCATCACGAGAAGATTTAATTTCACAACAGCAAGCCAGTGTTTTAGGTAGATTAGTTTTAGCTTTTCAAAACGTTACAATGCAAATGACTCGTTTAACTGTTAAAGCTGTGTCTGATTTAGTTAATGGAAGAGGTGATTGGAAAACAAATGTATCTAAGATAATATACTACGGTGCTGTTCAAAATATTATATTTGGTTCTCTACAAAGCGCATTAGCTTTTGTTATGTGGGGAGACGAAGAAGATGAAGAGATGATAAAAGATAAAACAACTAGAGTTGCGAATGGTGTGTTAGATTCTTTTTTAAGAGGTACGGGTATATATGGAGCTATGGTTTCTACTTTAAAAAATGTTATACTTCAAACCAAAGCTCAACTAGAAGCTGGTTACGGTAAATCTGACTTTAGTAAAGTTGCTATAGACGCTATAAACTTATCACCACCAATAGGTAGTAAAGTTAGAAAAATAGTAGCGTCTGGTAAAACACTAGCTTACAATAAAGGTATATCTAAAGAAATAGGTTTTCGTATAGAAAATCCAATTTTAGTAGCAGCTGCTACAGCTGTAGAAGCATTAACTAATATTCCTCTTGGTAGATTAATTAATAAAGCTAATAACGTAGAAGAAGCTGTAACTGGTAATCATAAGTTGTGGCAAAAAATCGCAATGATATTAGGTTGGGACAGGTGGAGTTTAGGTGTTAAAGATGAAGAATTAGAGCAAGCAAAAAAAGATGCTAAAGAAACTAGAAATAATAGAAGAAAAAAAGAAAAGCAACAAGAACAAAAAAAGCAAGAAGAAGATAAAAGGAAAAAAGGTATTAAAAAAGTTAGGTGTTCTGGTGTAAATTCATCTGGCAAAAGATGTGGATTAACTACAGAGACTACAGCTAAAACTTGGAAGTGCTTTCATCACGCTACATTTAAAGACGGTATGGACAGAGATGGAGATGGTAAAAAAGAATATAGATGTACGGCTAAAAAAAATAACGGTCAAAGATGTAAAAACAAAACAGAGAATAAAAATAAAAGATGTTACGCTCATCAATAAGTGTGTAACTATAATTAAAAGAATAAATTATGATTAACTGGATAAACTCTTGGAACTCTAAAAATAAAAAAGAAGTATACGAATTAAATTTTAGATTAGGTACAATAACTATTTTACAGTTAGAATATTGTCCTTGTGTTAAATGTACAAATAAAAAAGGTACATGCTCTAAGTTTAGGTTTATGATTTTAAATTTTGGATTTGAAATATAATGAGGTTTATAGGTCAGTTTATACAAAGTCTTGTAGCTAGGTTTCGCAACGACGTTTATCTAGAAGATGTATCTACTGGTACAATAGCTAGTGGTGGTAACCTTGGTCTAGATGCTAACAACAAAATAGTTAAAGCAGACACTAACGCCGGTGAGTTAAGTATAACAAATGCTAGTGATAATAGAATTGTAACATCAACAGGTGGTACAGGTTTAAATGCTGAATCTACTTTAACTTATACCAGTGAAACATTATCAATAAGTTCTACATCGTCAACTAAACCTATAGTAAGTTTACTTAACACTAATGCAGATGAAAATGCTCCTGTTGTTAATTTTCTTAAAATTGGTTCTAGTGCTGCTGATAACGATACGATTGGTAGTATTAACTTTACATCAACTAATGATGCTGTCGAAGGTGCTACTTTTGCTGATTTTGTAACAACAATATCTGATGCTTCTGATGGAGATGAGAGCGGTAGAATATCTATGAGAGTAATTGCAGATGGTAACTTAAGAAATTTTATAGATGGCGTAGGTAGTAGTTTAGATACTGTAGATGTTACCATAGGCTATGGAACGGATTCTCAAACTGTTATAGCTGGTGACTTTAGTGCTAAAGGAGGTTTGTTAACATACGCAAATGAAGATTTATCGTTAAACTCTTCAACTTCAGCTAGACCTAATTTGTTTTTAGGTAACACCAACACAGACGCTGAAGCACCAACTGTAACTTTTGTAAAAAACCAAACAGGCGCGGACAATGATGATATAGGTATAATACGTTTTAAAGCCGATGACGATGGTGACAACGTGACTACTTTTGCGGAAATACTAGGTGAAATAGAAACGGCAGCTGACGGATCTGAAGGTGGCAACTTGATACTCAAAGTTGCGTCTCATGATGGAGAGATGCAAGAAGGTATAAAAATTAGTGATGGTAGTGTTGAAGATGAAATAGATGTAACAATAGGCTCTGGCTCCGCATCATTAACAACAATAACTGGAACACTTACGATGGGTTCAACAGCTGCAATGACAAACGCTGGATTAGTATCTGTTGCGGAACAAACAAATATAACATCATTAGGAACACTAACAAATCTTCAAACAGACTTTATAAACCTAAACGCTTCAACATTAACAATAACAGATAGCACAAATACTAGTGATCTTTTTTCTATCGCAACTACTACCAACGGTGTTACCACTATATCAACAACTGATGATAGCCACGCGACTTTAGCTGATTTAACTTTAAGTGTACAAGGAGCTCTCAGTATGTCGAGTACAACTCAAAAGATAAATAAAATTTACGATTTTAACGCTACAACATTTGAAAATCTTTATCCAGATGATGAAGGTTCTGGAACTATACTAAAGTATTCACCTGGTGCAGATGAATCACCAAATGGTTCAGAGTTGTTTTATTTAGAGCTTGATGGAACGTGGAATAATACTAGGGCTAATGCTGCATCAAACGGAGGGTACCAACTTTTAGGAGTTGGATTAGGCGCATCAGCTAGAACAACTGGTCTTTTGTTAGAAGGTTTTGTTAGGATAGCTTCTACAGAAATATTAAACGTACCAGGATCTGGAGCTGTAGATGGTTTACCGGTTTATGTGTCAATAACACAGGGTCATTTTGATTTTACACCACCATCTGCAAGCGGTAGTTTTGTTAGAGTAGTTGGACATGCGATTGATGATGATGGAGGAGATGTATTAATTTATTTCAAACCATCAAGTGTTTGGGTAGAAATAGCGTAATATGAGTTATATAAATAAGACATTAATATTCGAAGAAGATAAAATATATTATACAGATGAAGACATGACTTTTGAGGTGATGATGAGTTGGGAAGATTTAATAATGAAAACATCTGCAGATTATGTTTGTGAAAATGGAGGTGATATATTAGAGATAGGATTTGGCATGGGTATATCAGCTGGATATATTCAAGCTAACAATATAAACTCTCACACAATAGTAGAAAATCATCCACAGATAATAGAGAGACTTAAGATTTGGGCAGCAGACAAACCTAACGTTATAATAGTAGAAGGTAGTTGGTATAATATAAAAGAATCGTTGTCTACTTATGATGGAATATTTTATGATACTTTTGGAGATGATGATTGGGATAAGTTTAGAATTGAATTATCTTCTTTAGTAAATACTAATGCTAAAGTTACTTGGTGGAACGACAAAACAGAACAATCAAACTCTTATAACATAGAAGGAATTAGTTATGAAGCTATAAATGTAAATCCACCCGCTAACAATTATTTTAATTCAAGTGTTTATTACTTACCTAAAAAAGAATACTAATGTCACTTATATATTCTAATTCAGCTGACGGAAATATATTTAAATCAGAAGGTGCAGGTGGCTCAGGGTTTTCAGGTGCTAGAGATGCAGGTACAGGAAGTACAGTTACAACTACTACAGCAGACACTAGTCAATTTACAGCAGTATTTAGATTCGGCTCAAGAGGAGGTACTCCTCCTCATAGAATACATAGATCATTTGCTTTTTTTGACACATCAAGTGTAACAGGAACTGTAGCGTCAGCTCAATTTGAAATAGTAGGTTCTGGTTTATTTTCTACTAGTGGTAGTGTGATTGCTGTAAAAAGCGATGCTTTTGGTGGTGATGGTGGAACAGCTTTAGCTTTATCTGATTATGATGCTATGCCAGGTTTTACAACTGGAGGTTCACTAGAAGGTAATGTTACTAAATACAGCACTCAATTTATTGCTAGTGACGGGTGGAGTAATAATAGTGTTAATGTTTTAACTGGCACTAGTGATCTTAAAACTGACATGAAAAATAACAATGTTGTTATAGTTTGTTTTATGGATTATACAAATGATTATTTAAATGTCGCTCCATCTTCAACGTCTACAGTTCAGCTTGGAGGTCGTTACAATGAAGCTTCATCAATAGGACAACGTCTTCGTATTAATTTTAGTTTAGCCCCAACAGGTTATGCTAACAAAGTTAATGGAGTAGCTGCGGCAAATATAGGTAAAGTAATGGGAGTAGCAACAGCAAATATAAGTAAAGTAAACGGAGTATAAAATGGCAATATATAAAAAAATAACATCTGCAACAACAGAAGATTTAGTAACTAAAGTAACAACTGTTGGGCCGTCAGCTTCTGGCAATATATCTAAACTATTGATAGCAAACTACAGTGACGCTAATGCCGTAACTATAGATGTTTTTTTAGAAGACGCTGCTGCTTCCGCGTCTACTAATGTTGGTAATAATAAGTATTATTTTATAAACAGCTTAGTCTTGCCTGTTGGTACTAGTTTAGTTTTAGATGATAGCCTTGCTTTTAATAGTAAAACTTTTAACTTAAGAATAACAACAGCAGGTACATCTCCACTTGTATCTGTAATAATAACTTAATATGAAACTAGAAGTAATTAGATTTTGTAGTGGTACTGATAGTACTAACGGAATATTAATAGATAAAACAAATAATAAATTTTTAGCATACACGCTTGAAGATGAATATAGAGATGAGAAAAAATATGGCGAGACAAGAATACCTGAAGGAACTTACAAACTGGGTTTACGCAAGGTTGGTGGCTACCATACAAAATATTCGAAGCGCTTTAATGATATTCACATTGGCATGCTTCATGTTCTTGATGTTCCTAATTTTGAGTATATTCTTATTCACTGCGGCAATACTGACGAACACACGGCAGGTTGCTTACTCGTCGGAGACTCACAAGAAAATAACCAAATCACGAAGGACGGTTTTATAGGTAAGTCAACGCAGGCTTATAAAAGAATATATCCTGATATAGCAAATGCTATTGATTGTGGCGAAATAGTAACAATAACATATAAAACAATATAACATGGCGAAAATAAATGCATTATTAAAATTAAACAGCAATACACCTCTCGCAGGTTCTGCTTTTTTAAATTTTATAGATGAATACGAAGTACAAATAGCAGATTCTGATACTTCTGTTCAAACAACAACCGCTAGTAATTTAACAAATATAACGATACTAAGTGCTGTTGCTGACAGTACAGATTTTCATTATATGTATATTCAAAACACACACGCTACTGAAAACTTAATACTGCTCACAGGTAGCGAGGTAGAATATGGATTTATACCACCACTAAGTAGTGTTTTAATAGGTGTAAAAAGAGCTGTAGGTCTAGCTATTAAAACAGACTCTGGTACTATGACAGTTAATTATATAAGAACAAAAAAATCTTGACAATGAAAAATATAGTTATATTACTACTAATGATAAGTACAGTTTGTACTTCTCAAATAAAAGACTTTTTTAAATACTCTACGTTCTATGCTTCAATGACAACAGGTACTTCTTTTGTTGAACAAGAAGACTACATAGCTATAGGTAAAGGCTATGAAGACGTAACACAAATTAATCCATACGATTACAACTTAACGTTGGGGTTGCGCAAAATAGCACGATTTGACTATGAGTACAAGGTTAAGACGTTTTATACAGGAACAGAAGATAATGTAGCAGATAATGTTACTATTGGTAACGCTAATGGTTGGGAGTATTTACTTAATTATTCTTTTATACGTGAGCGTGGTGAGAAGTTTAATAATCAAAACTTTTGGTTAAGATATTTAGGTGACAAATATGTAGCTAAAGCACAGTATGCAGATAATCAAAGAGTAAATTTAAAGTATATTTCAACGGATATTAGATTTAGAATTAACGTTGGCAACTGGGATTTAACAGCTGGCGTTGTAGGTAGAATACATCCTGTGTATGGTATTAATCCTATTAGAGATTTCTGGGTACCAGGATCTTCTAATTTTCAAGACATAGCCCAAGACTTTGGTTACGCTCCCGAACAATGGGTACAAGGTTTTTATGTTGATCAAAACTGGTATGACGTTAGTAGTGGTGACTCTATCTTACTCGCTACCTCAAATGATGAGTTCTTTAATCACTACTTTGGTGAAGCTGTCGCCAGGTTTAATGAGCGTGAGCTTGATAAATTAGGTTTACAAAGAGAACTAAGTGCGGTCATTGGCGTTGCTTATTATAAGTACACTAATAAAATGTGGCTACATGCTTGGGCTAATTGCTTACCGGTACATCACGGTTTAGATGAGTACTCATTTGAGTATGGTAAACAAGATAATGATAATATAGAGTGGGATGCTGGTATAGTGTTTGGTTCTAGATTAACTAAATCGCTTGGTATGTTTATTGAAGGAACACACCAAAGATACTGGATGAAACCAGTGTATGAAATTAAATTTGGTTTTAACTATTTAATATTTTAATTATGAAAAAATACATTATAATACTATTTGCGTTTATTGGCTCGTTTGCTAATGCGCAAGGATATGACTTTCAAGCTTTGTGCTTAGAGTGTGCAGAACAAAATGGTTTTTACTGTGGAGATGATCCAGCAAACTGGACGCAGTATTCGCCTAACGGCTGTGTGCCAAATGGCTTTCAAGACTTATTCTATTTAAATGATGGTTGGGAAGACTGTGTTGATGGTAGTGATGAGACAGGTGCTGAACCAACAGCTATAGGAGATTGCGCTCCTACACCACCAGTAGGTTGTGACACTGTTTTTATAACTTTAACAGAGCTAGAGTTTATATTTGATACTATAGTTGAAACAGAATATATTTATAACATTGTTATAGACACGTTAGAGATAGAAACTTTTGTTCCGGAATACATTTATGTAACTGATACTGTATTTGTTTACGAGGACGTGTTAGATACATTATTCGTTGATGTTATTGAATACGTTGATGTAGTAGTTTATGATACGGTTGTAGAAATAGAGTACGTAGAGTTTATAGAGTATGTTACTGAATATATTGATTGTGATACAGGTTACCCTTGTGAGGTTGGTATAGACGAGTTGTTAGATAAATCTAAGCAAAATAGTGTAATATATAATATTAATGGGCAGGCAATTAAAGTGAGACAAGGTTTATATATAGAAAACGGTAAAATATATTACAATGAGTAAAGAACTTTCAGAGGAAAGCAAGTTTCAAATTAGTATTAAAACGCTAATCAGTATAGTTGTAGCAGTTGTTACAGTTGTATCTGCTTATTTTGGTTTAATGGCAAGTATCAACTCTAAGTTTTCAGAACTGGAAGGTAAAGTAGAAAAAGCTTTAGAGTTACCTAAACCAGGTACTGGTACATATACTATAGACATGGGCGATCCAGCAGCTACTAACACTTGGCCACCAACTCGTATGGAGTTTAACATGAAAGATCAAATGGCTCGTAATAAAATTGATGCAGTAATAAAAGAAATGGATGAGTTGAAAGATGAAATAAAACTATTAAGAAAATGAAAAGAATAGAGATATCAAACTACATTTATGTTTTAATAATGCTACTTATATTTGGTTGCAGCACAGCTTTTAGTCAAGAGGTTATTACTGCTAGTAATTTTGACAATAAAATAGCTAAAGATATTTCTGTTGTAGAATTTTGGGCGGACTGGAATAAACAAAATCAATTCGCTGAATTAATAAAATTAAAAGAAACAGGAAAGTATAGAGTTGACATAATGAACGATGCTGGTTTACAGGCTGAGTACAATATAACAGCTATACCAACTGTTATAATATTTGATAATGGTGTAGAAAAAGAAAGGTTTAACGCTAATATTATGTTTCAACTAGAGGCCGATAAAAAAGTAATACAAAATTCTATTGATACAATAATACTAAATAAATTTCAATAATGGCATACACACAAAAAACTAATCCATTTTTTAAAACACCTTGCGGTAGAAGAAGAACTGGCGGCATAGGTAGAGGTGCTTTTAAACTCGACCCTACTAAACTTAGTCAGCCAAAAGGAACTGCTGAAAATTTAAAAAATCCTAAATTTGGTGTTAAAGATGTTGACTTTCCACCAGGTGGACCTGTTACTAATATGACTGTGCCGTTTGGTGGTGGTAGTTTAGGTAAAGCTATTAAGCTTGGTAAGGCAGTTAAAAAAGCTTTTACAAAAAAAGTAGATAAAAAATCTTTAAATAAAATATCAGGTGAGTTAAAAAAAGCTAGTAAGCTTCACGCTGGTCAAGCAGACAAAATAGATAAAATGACTTCTGCTTTACCTAAAAAAATAAAGAGAACTAAAATTAGTGGACCTTGTAAATCAGCTGCTAAACGTAAGTTTAAAGTGTGGCCTAGTGCTTATGCTTCTGGTTGGGGTGTTAGATGTACTAGAGCTGGTGGTCCAAGTAAAATGGGTAAAAGTAAAAAGTAATGGCTATATATAGATCAACGCCTAATAAAAAAAAGAAAACGTCTAAGTCTATTACATGGAACGACTCAGACGCACCTGATGCTAAAGGTAAGTTTAAAGATTTATCACCGCAAGCTTTAGCATCTTGGATGATTAAAACTAGAAAAGGTAACTTGTCTAAAATAATAAGTAGTTTAAATCAACAGTACGTTTTTAACAGACAAAAGAAACCAAGCTATGCTCGTAAAATGAAAACAGTTATGAATATAGTTAGAAAACGTTTAGGTAAAAAGAAAGATGGCAAGTAAAGCTTATAGAGGTGTTTTAAAAGCTAGGATATCTAAATTATATGGTGGTGACGTAACAATTGATAAGGCTAGAAAATTAAAAGCTAGACCCGA
>Ga0098042_1000125_pt1 | contig 27318 bp, 30 predicted proteins | sample 9_EtaG_FD_75066 | JGI IMG/M metagenome (GOLD analysis project Ga0098042, IMG submission 75066) | Marine viral communities from the Subarctic Pacific Ocean - 9_ETSP_OMZ_AT15188 metaG | ecosystem: Environmental > Aquatic > Marine > Oceanic | place: Pacific Ocean | collected 2015-01-10
CTACATTGTTTTGTGTCTGTGGAGAAACTGTAAAATCTGCTCCTGGTATTTTATATCCCATAATTATTATATTTTAACTAGTCCAATTTTCCCCGCAGCGTTTGTACCAATGTCCACTCCTCCGGTTATACCTGCCGTTGCTAATCCACCTGCTATACTACCTATACCTGTAAATATTCCAGACGTGGCCGCGTCTCTTTGAGATCTATAAGCAGCTTCTCTTTGTGCAGCACCTGTTTCTTTAGATATTTGATAAGAAATATCAGAGTTTTGTCTATCTTCTCTAGCTTGAAATTCAAATATTTTTCCTTGAGCATCAGCCTGTTGTACTCTTTGACCTTCTGTTATAGCAATACCTTGTAATCTTTGTTGTTCTGTTACTTGGGCTTGTATTAAGTTTTGTTCACCCTGTGCTCTTAATCTTTCGTTTTGAGCTTCTTGTTGTTCTATGCTTGCACTTACACCTTTCTTACTAGATAGTGCGGCTTGAGCTAAAGCAGTGGCACCACCGGCACTTGCACCTGTAGCACGCAACATATCTAAGGTATTAGCTAAAGATATATCTGCTTCTTCAGCCTGTATTTCAGCGGCTTGAGTAGCAACACCTAAACTTTCAAAAGGATTACTCATCATACCCGATAAGTCTTCTGCCATACTAGACAAATCAGTTACACCTGAATAAGGATTAATAATAGTTTGTCTTGCATTTCTTAATTCTTCTACTTTTATTGCAGCTGCATTTTTTGCGTCTCGAGCATTACGCATAGCTTTATGCGCTTGTCCACTTTGGACTGCTCCACCTATTGCTGTTGCTCCTACCGCAACGGCTGCTGTTACTACCGCCATATACTTTAATTTTAAATTATAACTTTTATCATTTCGTGTGATGGTGTTTTATCTATACTCCATCCGATTTTTTCATGTATTTTTAATAAGCTATTGCTCCTACTTATTGACATCATGTATTTACTACCAGCATCTTTAACCATTTGTTCTGCTGTAAGTATTAACATTTCTATAGCTTGTTTACGTATTTTTTTATCTGCATTAGGATTTGATATGATCCAGTCAAGCCATACTAGTTTTGAATTACTCCAGTATAAAAATCCAGCTACTATATTTTCACCTTTATTTTCTACCATTATTCCACCTATTCCATTGTCAGGTAGCATATCTTTTGCCATTACGGGCCAACCCCATGCTTTCCACCAGTCTGATAATATTTCATAATCAGAACCGGTTAATGTTCTTGTATTCATTTAATTTAATTTAATATGATGACTCTACGTAGTCAGATGAAACAGCAAACAACTCCATAGGATTAACCCTAGATGTTGTGTCTGATTCTATTGTAACAGTTGCATAGTAACCTTTAACACCAGTCATTGATGCGCCAAAGATAACTTCACCTGCTGTTGCAGAGCTTGAGTTAACTAAGTTAGCAAAATATTTACCTTCTTTTTTTACAAAGCCTACGTGGAATATTGGTTGTACTACCGCCGCGGTACCTGTGTTAGGTGGTGTAGCAGAATCGTAAGCCCCGTCGTTGTAACTTAATACTGGTTTACATGAATCAACTAGCTCAAAAGATCTTGCTGCTTCAAACTTACTAACTTCCCAACCATTTCCACCTTCATAGTTAACTGTTTTAAATACCTTAGACAAGCTTACACTAGGATTAAATACAAACTTTATAGAAGAGTCATACGCTGTATTATAAAACGTATTTCTATTTTGTGTTATATCATAATGTTTAAACAAACCGCCGTTTTTAAAACTATAATAATTACTTTGTAAACTCAGGGTTTGATCAGGTACGTATGAAAAGAAACTAGTCCAACCTAAAACTCTTTCATCAAAAGCTAACGTAGCTGTAGTTGGTGAAGGGTTTACTTGACCATCCGGTGCTTTAGGACTTTGTTGTAAAGATAACACATATTGTTTATTATAAACATCATAAGCTCCAATAGCTTTACCAGCTCCGTATATAGATGTGTTTAAAGAACCAAACTGATCTCTAAAGTAATCTATCATACCGTAATTAGATATTTCAGTTATACCATCTTTAGATAATCTTAAAACAGCATTTCTATTTTTATCAGTAAAGTATTTTCTGTAACCGTATACTGCAAAGCTTTCTGGATTATTACTAATACCATATTCACCTGCAAAAGGTATTATATCACCTATAACCATATTAGAAGCTGTTAAACTTCCACCGCCCTCAGCATTGTATATAACATCTTTATCTATAGGTGCTCTACTAACTTTATCTTGTTGAAACATAATTAACGCTGTATCTTCAGCGTATAATTTTTGAATAGAACCATTTATAGGATCTGCTGATTTAGTAATGTCTGTACCAACAGAAAATACATTAGAATCGTTTACACCTGTTCTTGAATTAAAAATTCCAGAGTAAATCATAGAATTAAATCTAACAGAAGAATTAGGTTCATCTTCTACTAAATAAGCTTTAACACCATAATCTACATTAGTGTTATTATATCCACCTCTTATTCTAGCTTCTTCTATAGCCCAACTGTTAGCGTTGTCTACATTATTAAATACAGGGTAGGTACCTGCAACTCCGGTAGGTATACCAAAAGAACCATTCCACCCCGGCGCGCTTGTAGCGTTGTTATAGGTCTTTTTCAATAGAAAAGAATTAAAGTATTTTACTTCTATAATAGCTCCCATATTATTATCACTTATTTATTTTTTTTATTACTAGTAGACTACTGGTGTAGACGCACTAGTTCTTTGTGCTGATGAATTAAATGTTGCAGTGTATGATCCGTTTTTAGTATACTCCCAGTTTACATTTGGTCTAAAGAAAGTATAAGTTCCTTGAGTTAACGTAGCGGGAGTTGTTAAAGCTAAATCAGTATATAATTGCGTTACATATTTAGTTACATGTTCTTTAGCATAATAAGTACTACCATTTACCGTGTATTGATATTGTTGAGGTGTACTTACACCACCCGCATAATTATAATCACCCATTGTAAAGCCTTGAGATACTTGTGTGTTTTTCTGTACTGTACAGTCTGCGTAATTACAAGCTTGACCATTTAAAGCACCCATTGTTATTCTGTATTCACCTGGTATATCAAAAGCAAATACTCTTTTAACACCTGACGATCCACCTGTTGTACCAGATAAAGTCATTTCATTATTGTTACCACTAGTGGCAATCATCCCTCCTTCACCAGTTGGAACATTTGAAGCGGCACCATTAAACGCTGCTTTAGTATTAGTTGTTGTTCCATCTATATCAACAGCCACTGACCAAGTCGCTGCGGAATTTACTCTATATTCTACCACCGCTGAAACAGGATTAAAAGTTTGCGATGTAGTTGATGGTGTTGTTGCTGGTGCATCAGCAAAAAATTGTACATAAAAAGCACCTTCACCTGCACCTAAACCAGCTGATATTTTATTTCTTAAAAACTGGTAATTACCATTATCCCCTGGGTTAGTACATTTAAGTGAGGAATTGCTTGTTGCTGGGCTTACTAATGATGTTCCATATATATATTGATTACCAATAGAGCCTATATCTTGATCTAAGTTAGTATAATTGTTTGCAAAATAATATCTAATTCCATCACCATCGTTTAACGGCGCAATGTTAGGTATTTTAAATCTACTAGGAACCTCTGGTTGACCTATCGTAATAGTTAAAACACAATTAGCTGATGATAATCCACCTGCGTCTGTTACTTTAACAGTAACTATATAAGTACCTGCACCTGTAGCCGCGGTAATAACACCTTGGTTGTTAGTGGTTGTTATGGTAAATATGTTAACTGAAGACGAGTTTTGTGTTTGAGAAACAATAGACCAGGTTAAATCGTCAGTATCTCTGTTTGTATCTGCTGAACCATTTTTACCAGTTAAAGTTACTATAGTAGGTAAGTTAGACGTTGTTACTGCAATAGTTCTAGGACATGCACCATCTATTGTTGGCGCTATGTTTTGTAACTGACCAGTTTTAACAGGTGGTGTTGTTCGGGTTCCACCAGTATCATATGTAAAGCTAAACGTATAGTTTTCAACAACAGTAGCATCAGCACCATAGTAAAAAGTATCGCTAGTTTTTAATGTATAAGCGTAAGGTGATTGAGCGGTTCCAGATCCAGACTCAATCAAAGTAAATCTACTTGTTACATTTGTTCCTGGATTGTTAACAACAGACCAGTCTCCATTAGCAGGATTTACATCTATTCTTGCATCATTTATTCTTGCTCCAACAATATCTTCACCATAAAAAGGACCAGCCACTGTTGTACCACTTACTTCACCTTCATTTAATGAAAAAGTAAAGGCGTTTGTGGTTTGTGCGCCACCTGTATCTGTAGCTACCGCTGTGTTTAGATCTGATATTAAACCTGTAGTAGAAGTTTCCCAATATATATCTAACCTAGAAACTTCAGGTTCTGTTTCAAAAATAGCTAAATTATCTAAAGTATCATATGGACTAGTGGTATCAGCCAACACACCAAATGATTCTGTTGTAATAACTTGACCTATTAAAGGGTTAGACTTTGCGTTATAAAATCCATTTAGTTTTACTGAAGGAGCTATAGTTACAGTAGGTAACTCATCAAACAACCCTCTCATATCTTGTATAATACTAACTGTGTCTGAAAATCTTTCAGGATAAAATTGTTTATTACCACTTGTGCTAGTTGTTATAGAATCGTTTTCAACTCTACCAAACAACTGAACAGAACTTCTAAACTGAGTTTGCTGTGGACCAACCTCGTTAAGATCTCTAGGTACTTTATTTATGTTATCATTTATTAAAACAATATTAGATAAATCACCTCCTACATTTGTAGCATCTGGATTACCTTTCATAACACCTGGTAGGTATACGTTATAATATTCTTGTTCTTGTTGTTTAACAACTATTTTATATGAGTACCATCCTAAAGGGTTATAGTTTGCGCTTGTTTTATCAGAATTATATAAACCTGGTGTACCTAATTGTCTACTTACTAAAGCTGGTGAATTACTACTAATTGTTTCGTTAAATAAAACTTTTAAAGATTCACCTGGCCAATCCGGTGCAACAGTATCAGTTGTTTTACGATAAGGACTATAAACAGTATCAGCACCAAACCCATTTATAAGTTGTGTCGCTTGATTGTTAGAAAGTATTGTAGTTGATTGTCTACCAAATTTATCAGACAACACTACACCTACTTGATAATTTCTGTTTTGTTTAACAGTATGGTTAGGGTATTCGCTTGTAGAGTAGTTACTAGAACTAACATTGTTAGCGAATTTATCTGAAATACCTACTTGATAATCTAATGACGCGGGAGGCGTATGTTTGTTTTGAAAGTTTCCATAAACTACTCTATTGCTTATTAATTCTTGAGCTTTAGCTCTTACAGGAACCCTGTCATAAACTCTAATTAATTCACTTTCAGGTAAAGTTTTATAAGGTTTTGTAGATTCGTAAGTGTAAATAAATACATTATCTGTTGGATCAGAGTTCCAAGGTGTTGCGTTTTCTACTTTAATAGTGTCAACAACCCTTATAGCTTGGCCATCAGATTCTTTATATAAAATATCTATTTCAGTAATTTTTATAGGGGAAGTTGTTGTGTTTTGTAATACAGATCTTGTAGCAGGAAGAGGAATAAGTAAATCTATTTTGGTTACTTTGTTTTCCATGAAATCTACCACTGTACTTTCATAAGTAAGCTTTTCATCATCACCTTTAAAATAACCATCTTGTTTAGGTATAAACATTGATTGAGTAAATGGTGCAAATATAGAATATTCACCATCATCAAATCTAAATCTATAACTAAATCTTATAAATTTATCTTCTAAAAACTGTGGATCACCTCCGTAGTTTTGATCATAATAAGGGTTATTTGTAGTGCCATCAGGTAATTTTGCTGAAGTAACATCATACATTGTGGTTTCTAAACCTTTAAAACTTAAAGTAACAGCATTTGATAGTGTATTGGCTTTGTTTGTTTCTATAGATGTTTGACTGTTTACTTTGGTAACTATAGTACCACTTTTTACATTAGTACCCGTAACACCTAACCCAACAGTTATTGGTCCTGTAACTTGAGTTGGTGTATTTAAAGTAAGAGCTTTTGAATTTGTAACACCTCCATTTAAACCAGCCGTAGCAACTATTGCAGCAGCTTGTATACTAGCGTTTAAAACCTCTATACACTCATAAGGATTATACTTAGACACTGAAATAGAATCTTCATCAGTGTAGTAAGTTGGCGCTAAATAAGTGTTTGATGGATTGTTCGCTGGGTTTGCTAAATTAACATTTATTTTTCTAGGTTGGTTTCTATTATCTGTCCAGAACAAAAGACCCTCTATAATGTTAACACCTATAATAGGATTTGTTTGAGAAAAATTTAAAAAAGCACCTTCAACTAAAACTTTATAATTATCACCGCCATTAATGTTGTAAGCTAGAATATAATTTTTAGCACTTGGACTATAAATTATTCTATCTTCTGCTTGAACATCAAAGTAATCAGTCCAAAAACTATATATTGTTGTATTGTTTTCATCAACAAATTGACCTATACATTTTATATTTGGTGCTCCTACAAGTGTAGAAAAACTAACTTGATTGCTAGAAAACAATATTTCTTTATTACCTAATACATTTTCTAATGCTCCTACGTCTGAACTTTCTGATCTACTTATCTGAACGTTTTGTGCATCGCGATATTCTCCAGATGGTATTAACCTATCATCTAGGTCTTTATTCATCTTGGACTTTATAAAAGCATTTTTAACTTCAGCCATGTATTATTATTTTATCCATTTAGATTTACCTCTCATAACTTGAACTATTTCATCTAGTTTGATATTAGATAATCTTATCTTTGCATTTCTTAATTTAGCACTTTTTTCTCTACGTAATCTTTGAACTACATATTCTGGTTGATTTATTCTTGTGGATATTACAGCATGAATAATGTAAGAATACATAGCTTCTTCTGCTAGCTTAGGAACTTTAGTATCTAGGTCTGACGCTAATCCATCAGAAACATATTCAAGTATTATAAGTTTATTAGCTAAATCAGATGAAAAAGAAATTTTACCTTCTCTTTCGTTTAAATTAAACCAACCGTTTACTTGATGATACTGAGGATCAATGCCATATTGTTGGCCTAATCTTCCTCCCCAAAATCCAAACATATCAGCATTGTAAGCCCACATATCATTTGTAAAATCATTTGAATTGAAAAATCCATTGATCCAATTTGTATTAGCTGTGTGCCATCTATCTTGAGTTTTAGATTCAGTTTCTATATCGTTACCATAACTATCTTGAGTAGGTATACCAGCGGAGTCTTGTGCCTGTGTATAGTAAGGACTCATTGTCAAATTGTTAGCAGGATAGATAGGATGTAAAACACCTAGTCTATCAACCCAAGAGCATTTAACGTAGTTAACATAATCCTGAGGTAATACTAAAGTCAAGCTTGAAGGTATAGATAATTCTGCAGATTTAATACTTTTTAAAGTATCATAACTAAATTCTTGCATTGCTCTTTTAGCATGAAATATTACATCTGTTCTTTTTACACTAGGAATTAATTTTCCTGCTCCAACATATGCAACTAAAAAATTATTAATTACATCATTAAGTTTAGTGTATTGATAGCTTCCATAGTTATTTTCTGTGGCTTGGCCATATGCTTTTTCAGCTTCTGTAGAGGCGTATTTACCACCAGTTAATATATTTAATTGTACAACTATATATTGATTAGCACCTGGTGCAGCCGTAAGAGTAACTGTTTTACCGTTTGTAACTGTAAAAGCTGTAACCCATTCAGACCATGTTCCCGGTATTGCGGTAGGGCTAGTATATATTTTAAAATTATTTAGACCATAATCCACACCAGTAGGATTCCAATCGCCTAAATAAAGATCTGTATCAAAAGTTGTAGTAAAAGATTGACCAGTATTATTACCAGCATCACCTCTAAACCCTTGTGATCCTTGAAAATACTGTTGTGCATTTTCAGTTATTAATCCGTCGCTTGGTGGTTGTATAGCCATATTGTATTAACTTTTTTGATTTATTTCTGTAGCTTGTTCTTCTGCAGCAGCTACTTGTATAAGCTGAGGATCTTTTATAACAACACCAGCATATAATAATATTTTAATTATTAAAGCAGTTTGTTCAGATTCTGATAGCTCAAAATTTTGGGATGTAGCTGGGTCATAAATATATTGACCTACTTGACCTAAAGAATAACCCCAAACAACATTTCTAGGTTTTCTTACAAAATCTACAGTTATATCTCCAGCGCTTACTATAGTGCTAGGGCTAATGTAAAGTTTATTGTTTTCGTAAAGATAATTAGGAAAGCTATTAGTAGCTTTAGTGAGGGGAGATTTTTGTATTTGATAATAATCACTTCTTTGTAACCTTTGTATTTCTGTAGGAATACCTAAGTAATTATAAGTTATAGTTCCTAGTCTATAAAAAGAAACTGTTGTTGAAGGAAATGGAGGGTTTGTAGGTTCAACACCTGAATATAAAATTGTGTTACCATAACTATCTATAGCTGGTAAATTCCAAAAGGGATTTGTTGGTGTAGTAGTGTTGTCATAAGTAGCATTACCAAAAGTTTTAAATATAGCTATTCTTTCATCTATATTTTCTATCCTATCTGAATAATCTACATCGGCTTGTGGCACACGCAACTGTTGATTAAGATCTTCAAAATATTGTTCAAAAATCTCTAATTGTGACTGAGTACTTATTTTATTAAACTCGTCAGGAGTAATGTATCCTCGTTGTTCTTTGTTTAGTATTGTTAATACAGTACTATAAACCTGATTTACGTTTATTGCCATGTTAATTTTATTATGTTAATAATTAGGTGGCCACGTGAGTAACCACCTATTATTATAATTACCTGTTATTTAAATTTTTTCTCGATAGACTTGTATATTTGTACACCTTCGTCTGTCTTTAAAAAAGCAGCAAATGCTGAATAAGGATTTTCATCAAATGGTATTGTCATTAATTTTTTGCTATTAGAAGCCCACATAAAGTATCTTTGATCGTCTGATAACTTTATAATGTTTGCTTCAGTAGCTCTAATACCAAAATTTCTTAAGACTACATTTTCATCGTTAGCTAATTCTATAAATAGCGCAGGATTCTTTTTAGCAAATAAAAGTAAATCTCTTTTTATTTCTTTTGAACTTAAGTTATTTACTTCAGATCCACACTCTACTCTTAACACAGCTTCAGCGTGTTCTATATCCATTGATTTAGCAGCGTTTAACGCATCTATTTCAAAATTTAATTCATCTAATTCACTTACCGCAACCTTTTGAGGTTCTAACTCTCTGTATCTATGTGTCTTTAATGGATGATAAATAGATAGTAGTTTTTGTAAAGCTTGTTGTTCTTTCTTTACACTTAAAACACCATCTTTAAATGTTATATGACCCATAGTAGCTTCTCCTATTTGTTCATCTACAAATACAGAAGCTTGATTAGTTGCATACCTTAATTCTCTTTGAGCCCCTGTTTCTTCGTCAAACCATAGTAAAGGATGTTTCTTGGTATGTTTACTAGGTATTGTAAAAGTTAACGGAGAGCTTTGTCCTGTTAGATAGTAGTTTCTATCTTTTATTTCCCAACCTTGCGGTTGAGTTGTTTTTTGTTTTGACATAATATAATATAATTAAAAAGTTTAAAAAAAATAAGTACCCCCGCCATTTGACGGGGATAATTATTATAGTTGGATTATTTTATAATCCTTTGAATAATACGAAATTATTCGCAGCTTGAGTAACTAAACATCTTTCAGATAAGAAGTTAACTTCCATAGCATCTAAAGATGAAGTGAAAGCACCACCTACTGAACCAGTTAACCACGACTTCATTCTTCTGTCGTCAGTCTGAGAAGCTCTATATCTTACGTGTAAGAAAGGTCTTCTAATGTTAGTTCCTAAAATTTGATCATATACAGTTGAAGTACCAGCTGGTATTAAAACTCCTTCGATTGAAGAAGGTCCAACTTGAGCACCTCTTGTAGAAGCATCATTTAAATATTTCCAGTCTGTTTTATAAAAGTCATAAGAACCTCTTCTAAATCCTGAGAAACCAAGATTTAAAGCCATTTCTTCTGAGTTTTCAAACAAACCAAAAGCAGTACCACCAGCAAAACCACCAGAGATAGATCCTAGCATATCGTCAAAATCAAGATTCGAAGATCTGTTTAAGAAAAGCATGTTTTCTTCAATAGCTCCTTGAGTATCTAAATTTTTAAGAATTGCATCGAATGCATCTAAACCAGAAGCAGCACTAAATCCTACTTGTACATTTCCTCTTGCTTGGATAGCAGCAAATAAACCTTGCGAACCAAGTGATTGAGCAGTTAATCCAGCAGGACCTCCAGCAGATAACTCAGCTTCTACCATAGACATTTCTAGGTAGTCTTCAAATCTAAGTCTAGTTTCAGACTCAGCTTTTAAGTACCATAAATATCCTCCAGTACCATCTTCAGTAGAAACTTCTACCCAACCGATCTGAGCTGTGTCAGAACCATTGATAGTATAAGTGCTTCTAAGGATAATAGGAGAGTTAGAAAATTGAGTAAAGCTAGGAGTAACTGTTACTTGTGGATTGTTAACAGCAGCGTAAGTGTTTACACCTACAACACCGTTAGCAGTTGATGTTCCTTTTTGGAACTCAGAACCGTAAACAAAGATTTTTTTAGCAGCACCATCAGCGATTCCAGCAGCAGCTAAGTTAGCAAAACCATAAGGTTCTACAGTTAGTCTTCCTGGGTTACCACCACCACCGGCAGCAGCTGTGTCAGATACTCTAACAAAACATTTTGCTTCGTTTCCGAAGTCATCCATTACAACAATTGTTGATCCTGGAGATATTACATTTAAAATAGGATTAGCAACATTTGCAGCAGTTACAGGAATAGTAATTGTTCCAGCAGCAGATGCAGACGTACAATTATTGTACGCAATGTGTAATCTATTTTGTTCAGACCAGATAACCTGATCAGATGTCATCGGCATTTCAGCACCGACCATACGTAGAAATCCTGATAACGTTCTGTTACCATATCTTTCCACTTCTTGTTCATATAATTCTGGTAGATATTGTTGAGCAAAATCATTCGCACCTCCGTCAAACTGTAAATAGTTTGCCGCAAGGATTTGTTGCGATTGACTTGGTACAATAGCACCAAATTGTGGGGTTAAAGCCATAATTTTAATTTTTAATTAGTTAGTTAAATTTTTTTGTTTTTATTTTTAATTTTGTTGAATCTAATCCACTAATCGATCTTACTTTTAATCCGTTTATGAAAACGTTACCATCGGCAACTTGCCTAGGTTTTTCACTTGTGATATTTTTAGAACTGTCAACTATAGTTTTTACACCATCAGCTTTACCTTGTTCATAAAAATGATTAGCAATCTTATCAGCATTCATAGCAGCATATAACGCTTTGTGATAACCATGCGTATCGGAGACAACACCTTTGTCATCAGTATATTTATTAATAAACTTACTAATATCAGTTTGTGTTTCACCAACTTGTTTAGGATTAGAAACTTTATATCTAAACTTTTTTTGCCCCACACTGAAATCAAACCCTTGAAATTCATCATTAAACAATTGATTAGTTTTAGTTTTAAAATCCTGATGGTTGTTTTCCATCGTCTCTTGTTGCTCATTATATCGGTTAAAAAAGTCCATAGCTTTCTTTTGCTCTTGCGATATACCAGGTCTCAACTTGATTTCCTGATAGTATTTATCTTTAAGAGTTTCAAGCTCGTTACGGGCTTTTGCAACTTCTTCTTTAAAAGCTAGCTTTTTCTTTCTTACATCTCTAGCTTCATCAACCTCTTCGTCGTAGTTAAAATTATCTTCCATTAAGAAAGAAATTTCTTCACTATTTAAATGAGGTTTTGTTTGTTTGTAGTATTCATTAAGTAAAGTTACATCATCTGTTTTACTATAATCATGATTTAATCTTACGTAATCTTCTACTGTACCACCAGTGTCTTCCATAAAAGTCACTAGTTTTTCTATATTTTCAGGTAAAGGTTTACCAAGTACTTGCTCGTCTCTTTTAGCTTCAGCAATATCTTGTTTAATTTCTTTAACCTCTTGTTCTTCAGTTATTTCTTGGATTTCAACGATAGAATCTTCTTCTTTGGGTTTTTGTACTTCCACATTTTCGCTGGACCGTACTTCTTCATCCACCTTTTGTATATCTCCGGTTCGTTGATCTTCAGGTAATTCTCCTGTTTTTTGCTCTGAAATGGCATCTTCTTTTGGTATTGTAACCTTTGTAACTTCTGGAACTATTTCTCCAGTAGCTTCTGGTTTCGTTAAATCGACTTTAATTGGATCATTGTTAATAGCACCCAATTTTTTAGGTGTTTTTTTCTTTGTTTTCAATTTAAAGTCACCTTCCTGTTTAACAGGTTCATCTGTTTTTGTTTGTGTTGACATAATATAATATTATAAAATTAGTAATTATTTAGGGCTAAAAGCTTCTAATCCAAAATCCCCTATGCTATCGTTGCTTGACTCAAAATTAATTGGTGGCCCGTCATTTTGTCTTTGTTGAATCATTTGACTTTGTTGACTACCTTCCAGTTTAATTCTTTTATCTTTTCTATCTTCTATTTCTGTTTCTTTTAAAGACTCAGTTTGTCTTTGTGCTCTAGCTAATTCAATATTGTAATTAAATTCTTCAGCCATAAGCATACGTTTTATTTCTGCTTCTGTCTGCATCCTTTGTATTTCAAACTGTGATTTAGCTTGTTCTATATTAACCTTTTGCTCTGTTAATACTTGTTGTTTCTGTACTTCTGCCATAGCAGTTTTTTCTGCTAATTGAGCATTGGCTTGAGCTTGAGCTTGTATATTTCTTTCTTGTACAGCTTGATCTCTCTCTTGCTTTAATCTACGCCTTTGTTTTAGCATTTGATTTGCAAGTTTTAAATTTTTAATTTGTCTTAAATCTATAGCGTCCTCTAGTTCTATACCACCGGCTTGCAAAGCCACTTGTATATTTTGTTCTAATTTTGCTTTTTCCTCTTCATCTGGTTCTAGCTCTAAGAAAATACCAAAATCATGTAAAGATAAGTTTCTAATTTCATTTAAGGTTTGTGTGTTATATACTGAAATACTTTCCATTAAAGCATTAGCAGTTAAAGGATTATTAAGAACGTCAGTTAGTTTTTTAGATATGTTTTCACATAATCTTAAACTCATAAATAAACTAGCGTTGTTAATATGTTTTGTTGCTATATTTGATTGTTGAGCAGCAATTTTTTGTAATCCAACTAACGTATCTTTATCTGGTAAACTACCATCTCTTGCTTCATTAAGCCCGGTTACATCTCTAATCATTTGTAAATAATAATTATAAGTAGATATTAAAGCACCTATTTTAGCTTGACCAGCTGATGATGTTAATTCTTGCACTGGAACTTTACCTCTATTTAATTCACCGTCTTGAGTTAAAGATCTACCCACAACAGAACCGGTTTGAAAATACATATTCAAAGCTTCTGCTGGATTGTAATTTGTTCCGTTACCTAAATCAACTTCAGCTAAACCATCCATGTCTAAAAATACACCATCTGGTACCATTCTTGAAAGTACTTGTTGTAGTTTTAAATGAGTTAACTGAATCATATCAGCAAAGCCCATTGTCTTAGTAACTAAAGATTCTATTCTACCTTTGTACATTCTAGGTGCACATATAGCGTAGTTCATTTCTACTTTAGTTGTATCAGACATAGGTCTAGTCATGTTTTCAGATAACTCCCACTTCAACATTACATCAGTACCTAAAACTTTAGCGCCTTCAAATAAAACCTCTATGCTTCTACTAACTCTAGAAAAAGAATCAGATTTTGGAGGATTAAATGTATCAGGTTTTTCTAATATCTTTTCTAATCCATTTTCTGTTTGTTTTAATTTAAATACTTGATCCATATAAGACTTGTATTCAAAAAACAATACTTGCACAGTGTTTTGATCGTAACCACCATAACCATATATATAGTTATTGTTGCTGTTATATTTTTGTAGTTTTTCTAATTCTTCGTTAGATATATGAGGAAAATGTTTTTTAACCTCAGGGATTGTCATTGCTTTGACTTCACCTACATAATATACGTCTTCAAAGTTTGGATCTTCTGTATATGAATAAATCATATATGCTGGATCAACGTAGTCAAGCGTTATACCATTAGAAGGATTAAAGCTTGTTTTAGCAGCAGCTATACCTAATGTAACTAAATCTAAATTAATTCTACGTTTTAATAATTCAAATTTATTTTGTGCTAATACTTGACTAATAGCTTCTTCTTCAGCAATTTCTATTGATTGTTTATAAGATAATTGCAAATGCAATTCCATTTCTTCAATAGTTTTAGGTAAATTTTCTTTTGGAATTTTTGTGTTAGATATATCTACACCAGTAGAAGCTTTAACTTGCTCTTGAATTTCATAAGCAAACATGTCTTTAGCAAGACCTTCTGCATATTTTGTTCTTTTCTTTATAGATTCTGGATCTTGAGCGTAAGCTTTTATATCATAATCTTTAGCTGATATACCATTTGTTAATATATCTACAAATTTTGATAATATTGGTACAGGTTTCCAGTCTAAATTTAAATAGCTTAAGTCACCGTTAATTGATAATTCATCTTTATATTTTTGTACAGGTTGTTCACCTCTTGCATATAATCTTCTATTATGAAAACTGTTAAAACTTGTTAAATATCTATTACCATTAGTTCTTCCTTGTGCAAACCACTCTGATTGTATAGCATCAGCAACCTGCTTTCCATACTCTAATGACATCTTTTCCTCGATAGGTACCACCTGTTCTGGAAACGTGCTATTACTATTATAGTTTATTTTCATTTATCGTATTATTTTTGAAATATCCCCTTTGTTGTTATATTTTTTTATACCTAAATCATAACTAACTAGTGTTTGTTTAGGTACAGGTCTATATTTATTTTTATTACAAGCCATAATAGCTAGCCCTGAACTAATAGAAGCATCGTGCATTGTTCTATTATTTATATTAAATTTAGCCCAATCTTGTAACGTTCTTTGAAAATACAAATCACCATATTGATTATTAGGTTTTAAACCAATAAAATCTTGTATATAAGATTCAATTGCCGCGGCATGAGCCTGTTTTATATCTTCACTCGAATTAGGTATTCCACCTATTTCTCTTTCCGTTACTGATAGTTTATTATATACTTTATCTGGCCTATTCATAGAGTAACCTCTATAACCTCTTCTTTTAAAGTAATATAATAATCTAGGTTTATTATTTTCTGCAAGTATTGGCATACCGTAAAATATACAAGCCATCAAAACATCTTCAAAAAATATTTCTGCTGTAGCAGGTCTCGCTATATATTCTAAAAAAAAATGATTAGCAGGATGGTTTTCCATACTAAATTTAGTTAAACCATGTAAAGATCCATTAGATCCTCTATTGTCTACAGTACCTGATATATCGTAACTATCACAACCAAAAGCACCCATATGTTCATTACCAGGATGTTTTTTACCATTTTTAATAATTACATTATTTTGTAAATTAGTTTCTGGAACCCATGATATAAAAAATCTACCATTGTTTGTAGGATTAAAAATTACTGATGTATCTTTAACACCATTAACCCACTGAAAATTTCCTTGTGTAATTACATTGCCATTGTTAATATCAGCATTCCAATCTATTTGCTCATATATTTTAGTAAGATTAAACAAAGAAGATTTAGCTTCATCTCTAAAAGCGTGTTCTTCTGTACGTGGAAATTGTCTGTAAAATTCGTTTAATCCGTCTTGATCTCCTTTTAATCCATCAACTTCATTTTGCCAATATTCTATTACACCTATATTTATTTTAGTACCGTGCGGATCTTCAACCGGTTTTTCCGGTGTGTTGAAGACAGGTATGCCATAAGCATCAATGTATCCTTCGTAGTTCCATTCCATAGGTATGAACAAAGAATATAATCCCGAGCGAGTCTGTCCATTGGCGTTTCTTTTGGTAACATCCGAGTCATAATAAAGTTTCTTAAAATTATCCCCTCCTTTGTCAAGAGCATTGCTCGTTGAACCCATCATACATTTACCAATAATTTTACTACCTAATCGTAGTGTTGTTTTAGTAACTCGCCAGTTATTTAATATGTTATTAGGTCTCTCCCATTTACCACTTTCATCATGTACTAATAACTTTAACTTTTCACCATCATAAGAGTTGTCTCCTGTATTTTTCCAATCAACAGTAGTGTCTAATCCTGTAAGCTCTCTAAGTGTTTCGTTTGTTTCAAGCTTTCTTCTAGTGAATTTACTTGCAGGAACTCTATACGCTAATTCTGTTTTTGGACGGTCCATACCGTCTTGTATTGGCTTGAAGAAAAACGGGTAATTAACCGAGATTGGTACAACTTTGTCGGTAAACATTGTTTTAGCGTCAGGTCCTGATTTAGATAATATTCCAAATCTTGAATCGGTTGATATTGTTGCGCTGTTAACAGTTTCACCTGAGGCCATGAACGAAAAACCAGATCGTCTGTTTTTAAGGTAACAAATTCCATATGATCTATCGTCGGCTTTACAAGCTTCCCAGAATATAAAGAATAATCTGTTTGACTCCCTAAAATCTGGTTTCCCAACATCAATCTTGGACCACTGCAAGTACATATAGTGAGTACCAGTAAGATAAGTAGGTTTGTCTTTATTAATAAACCAAAAACCTTTTTCCCTATATTCAAACTCTTTGTCAATATAATCATACCATGTTTCTTTAAAATCTACATCATACTCCTCCCAATCAAATATTGTTTTAATACGTTTAAAAGCTTTAGGCAGTGGGGTTCTCTCCCATTTATTAAATTTAAATTTTACTATATCTTCTGATTGTTTAGGTAAAGCTATTTTAAGATTTTGTATTTCATACACTTCACCTATTTCACCAGTTTTACTAATTACAACCATGTCATGTTCTTGGTTATAACCGTATTCCCATTTTTTATACCTATTGTTTCTTTTTAAAACCTTGGGTTTAATATGGTTTTCTAGTACTTTAAATAACGTTTGTTTGTACATTATTTAGATCTTCCTTCAGCAAAACCTCTAAAGCTTTTTTCTTGTTTAACTTCTTTAGGTTTTTCATTTAATATTTCTTCTTCCTCTTGTATTCTTTGTAGTATTTCAAAAGCATCAAATATAGCTAGCTTTTTTGTAGCTGCTGCGTTTTTTAAACGATCAGCGGAAATGTCTGGTCCAAAATCTATAATAGGTTCTTTTGCAACTTTAATTAATTCTTTAACTGCAACTTGCCCAGCTTGGATTATACTCAGCTTGGTTTTCTTTATCTCCATATTTAATTACAATATCATTTGATTTCATACAATATAAACGCTCTTTATCTACAATAAAATCGTATTCACCATACGGTGTATACCCTACAGTGTCTCCCTCATGTATTCCTAGCGCTTCTAGCGAGCTATTACCTATTTTTAATATACCAATAAGGCTTTGCTCTTTTGCAACCTTAAATTTACTTTCGTTTTTTAAGGGTTTTATAAAACATCTGTCATTTATTGACATCCATTTTAAATTTCTTTTATATAAATAGATTTGGTCTAAAGAACAAAAATACTTATTATCTTTAAAAAAAGATCTTGATTTTTTCTTTACACCTTTCATATCATAAAAGGTTCTAAAAACATTATGATGAATTAAAATTAAATCACCTTTTTTTATTTCAGTTTTAAAAGCTAAAGGAATTTGAATTACTTTAGCTATATTGTTTACAAATTTAAAACTTTCAATCTTAGTGTTTAATATTATTTTAACGTTTTCTATGTCTATTTCATTTTCATATGTATTACCTAATGGTTCTACTATGAAATCATACAAGCTTCGCATTAATATTCTAAGTCATATTCGATGGATATTGCCATGTTAGAATTAAATTTTTTCCATGGCAATATTTCATCTCCTTTTTTTATATGAATATTGTAAGATGAATCTTTTGTATCATGAATAATATAAGCTATCTCATGACCTCCATAGACTTGTTGTCCAATAGAGTAATGCATAGCGTCATTTTTATAATCAGATCCAATACTGATTTTCCTTACAACGTTATTCACTTTATTTTTCTTCTTTTTGCTCTACAATAGTGTACTCACCAGAAGCTAGATCAATGTTTATTGGTCCATATTCTTCTTCTAGTTTCTTTTTAACATCTTCAGCTGCTTCATTAGCTTTGCTAAATTCTACTTTAAGAGCACTTTTTTGTACCTCAGTAAAACCAATTTGGTTTAATAGTTGATTTACTTTTCCTTGAGTTTCTTGAATTTCTTTTAACTGTTCTTCAGTTATTTTTGCATTTTGTTCTGCCATTTTAATTTAATTTAATTAATTTATTTATTTATTTATTTAACTATTATTATAGTTACAGGTTTTCTTTACTTTTTAAATAAGCTTGTCGCCTTTTCTGTCGTGCGTCCGCCGAAATAGGCTAAAACGACGGACATCATCACTTTTTCAAAAGTATCGTTCCATAATTCTCCTATATGAAAAGGTATGGTTTCTACACTATCTAATATCCCAGCTAATGAAAATACTATAATACACCATACTAAAACTAGTGGGCGTACGTTTTTCGAAAGCCAAGAATCTGACATGGAATCGGCTTGCCACCTTGAAGTGATGCTTTCCATTTCTTTATTTTGCTGTTCAAATATAAGTTGTTGTAATTTTATTTTATCTTCACTACTTACGTTTGATTTACCTATAGCAGCAATAGCTTCTGCAGGAGATGAAACACCACTAATTAAATTACCTAAAGTAGGATTAACTAGTGATGCTGCTCCAAACAGTAACTTACCTACTGTAGTTTCTGCAAATTTCTTTTTTGGCTTAGACATTATTAGTCAAGTGTAGGTCTTGGTCCTTGAATTTTCTTAGCTTCTTTATATAATGACGCGATGTTGTTCCTTTGGCCCATATCTAAACCTCCACCCCAACTTGCGTTGGATCCACTTCCAATATGCTCACCATCTAAAGGCATACTTGAATTGTATTGACGTCCATAAAGACTTTGTGCATAACCCGCTTTACCTTGTGCAACTTTTTTAAGAGAATCAAGTTCTGCTAAATTTTGAGTTGTTTGTACAGTGTTTGCATCATACTCGTTTTGGCTTTTAATAATATCTTTAATACTCTGTTTTGCATAATCAGTTGCCTTACCGCCTGAAGGTGTTACATTATCTAATTTTATTTCAGAAGGTTTTGGGTGCCCCTCTATATGATCAGCAGGACCTTTACCCATTATCTTAGCTACTTTAGCAGCACCTTTTGCATAACTGTTTTGTCTAGCTGGTCCAAAGTTTTGAGTATAACCCATTCTACCAGGACCACCATGTGGATGATCGTGAGAACCTTTTTTTACATCATAATCTCCAGCGCCTTTTTTCTTAGGCTTATCACCATAATGTTTAGCACCACCTTTTTTTCCAGGTACGTCACCGGCGTTTTTCATTCCGCCTTCCATATCTTTTTTAAGATCTTTTTTTTCTTGCTTAACTGTTTCAGCCGCTCCTTTTTTATAATCAGAAGCACCTTTCTTTTTGCCTGAGCCAGCTTTTGCGCTAACTTCGTCGTATTTCATATTTTTTGGCATGATATATATATTTTAATTGTTTTTGTCTAATTTTTTTTCTAATTGATAGGGTTTTTTTTCCCAAGGTTGGTTTGGATCTCCAGAAGCCATTTTAGAGTAATCATATTCTTTACCCTTCCACCATACTACTTCTTTGCCCGCACCATTGTAACCGTAGTCTAAATCACCGGATTTGTATTGTCGCACGTGTTCAAGCTCATGAACAATTGTTTTTAGTTTTTCCTTTGGATCTTTATCCATAGCAAATGAATCTTCATTTAAAATAATAACTCCGTTTTTAGGTGTTCTAGCGTGAACTGGATCACCCTCCATATCTCTTTCAAACATCGATGTGCTTAAAAGATCCAGGTTAAAAGGAGATTTTAATTTAAATGCCATATTATTTTTTATAAGGAAACTTTTCGTTAAACCATTCTTGTCGATTTTTACAGCCACAAGGAATATTAAGACCGTCAGAAACTTTTTCTACAACGGTCTTAATCCCTGTTTTTTCCGTGAATTTAGCTATACTATCGCCTAATCCTCGAGATTGCATAGTTATGCTATAACTATATCAGTTATTTTCACGCCTGAATCGTTTTGTACGATTGACATAATACCACCTGGGTTAGCAGTAACAGCTGAAATAAATTGATTAGCCCACTCTTTACCTTTTCCAGTAACTGTAAATAAATAACTTTTTCCGTCAGCGAAAACTGTAAATTTGTCAGCCGAACCATCTCCGTTTACTAATCCTTGATAAACAGAATCAACGTGTCCAATTAATACGTCTGAAAGTTGGTTAGCAACATTTACGTCTGCTGCTTTGATTTTAATGTAATTTGCCATAATCTTTTTTTTGTTAAATGTTAAATGTTAAATGTTAAATGTTTTGATTTGCAGTTTACTCTGTTTATTTTAATGATGTTTTTCATCATACTTAAGATCACCAGCTAGTTTAGATATATGCTTCTCATCAGCTGTCATATCTATATCACTGTGACCGTGTTTGTCGTCATACTTTATATCTTCTTTAAGATATTGCATGTGTGCTTCGTCATCACGTTTAGTTGCAGCCATATTATGACTTGTAACTCTTGAGTGTTTAGCATTTCCACTGTATTGTCCGTAATGTCCTTTTTTATTATAACTCATAATTTAAGATTTTAATTCTGGGTATTTTGCATACACCTTATTTTTAATTGCTTCAGGATTAGAAGCATTGTGTGCTAGTTTTAAAGCTGATTTAGCTCTTGCTAAAGTATTGATAGGATAAGTTCCATCTGGACCAGCAAATTCATCTGGTGATACATTAGGATATTTTCCCGCGTTACTTTTACCAGGTTCTTCTCTTATCTCAGTAATTGATTTACCAGCACCTCTAAGCCTGTTTAATAAAAAATTTCCCATTATCTACCTACTATTATATCTGCTGCAGTTACAGTATTTAAAGCGGTTACATAATCTACAGCAACTGGTAATATCGTACCAGCTTGCACTCCTTTGAATGTTAATGCTTGCGCAGAAACAGGAACACCATCATTTACAGCTGTTATACTTAGTGTTGCGTTTGAACCTCCTGCACCAGTTATAGTAACTATATCTCCAACATTATAACCACTACCAGCTGAATTACCTATGGTAGGATTTGTTATAGCGTTACCAGCTACGGTTGCATTTATAGTTAAACCTGAAGCTAAATTATTAGAGCATGTTGTTGCTAGGTTAGTCTGCGCGCCATTAGTATAACCAGTTCCTGCAAATGTTAAATCAAATGTACTAACTGAATTTAAACTAGTACCTGATAGTATAACCGATATATCTCCGGCAACACCTACGTACAGTACTGAGCTATCTAAAAAGTTACCTAATACTCCTGTTTGATTTTGAAATACCCACGCTGGTAAAGCATTTGGGGTACCAACTAAACCTGTTAAAGGCATAGCTTTACCTATGATCGAATCTTGTGTTCTAAATAATCCCATTTTTTATATTGTTTTAGTCTCTTTGAGCGCACAAAACGGCGTTAAGAGGTTTGTATGGTACTGGAGCTTTTAAGACCTGCATACCTGTTATTCCTGAGCTTGAGCCCATACCGTGTGGTCTACCTGCTTGATCTAATGGTCCATCCCATATATGAGACTCACCCACGATACCAACGTGTTTACCTGGCTTTAATCTTTCCATTGCTGGATCGTATTTTTGATTGTGCATAATATTTTTTTTTAAATGAATGATCTACTTTGTGGTATTTGATACGGTTCGTTTACACTTGCGTCAGCTATAGGGTTCATGCCTCCACCAACTGGTGCTAAACCTCCACCTCCTGCATTTTGAGTTTGTGGTATTACTGGTTCTGGCAAAACAGGATCTGGCTGAGCTAAGTTACCACCTAAATTACCTACTGGCATTGCTGGCGGTTGTTCAACTGGCATAGCGCCACCACCGTTACCACCTAGTTTACTTTCTATATTATCTAGTTTTGTTATAACGTTTGTTTCAAAACCGCTTCTACCTTGAGAAGAAATTGAGCGTCCTATTGATCCAATTCCTAGAGCTGATTGTGCTAAATTTATCATATATCTTTATTTACATTTTTAATAGAAGTAATCATAACTTTATCCATATATGAATTACCTTTCATAATCTTGTTTCTTCTAATGCTAGTAGGAAGCTCTTCTTCTTTTAACATTATTTTATATATTCTATTTATAAGTTGTTTACCTTTAAAAGATACTTTATAAATATTATATTTTTGAGTAGTTCTATTTCTATTTCTCCAGACTTTTATCCAGTCATTTTTAATTAATCTACTCCATCGTCTATTATCCCAGCTATAAGAGTAAACTCCTAATTCAAAATCTTTTTTAGTAAACAAATCTATACAATCTAAATATATTAATAATTCTAGATCTGCTTCTCTAAGGTTGTTGTTTTTGGAAGCCCACTTGCGTATTATACGGTAGTGTTTTAACAAATTCAGATTTTTTAATTCTGATGCATCTAGCTTTTTCACAAAACAACAACCACGTCTTGAACTTTTATAACGTGATAAATATTTTCTTTTATTTCAATTTTATGACCAGCATGTTTATCATAAAATATTATATCATTTTTTTTAAGACCTTTTATTTCTTCACCCACATCAACAACAGTAGCTTTTATGTACCTAATGTCATCTTTATGTAACTCAGCTAATAATAAGCCACCTTCTGTTTTAGTAGTACCTTCTTCTACTTTTTGTATGATTAAATTTCTACCTATTGCTTTCATCAACTCTCATATTATTAATTACACAATCAGTAGATAATATTGTAGTAGCTACAGAAGCCGCATTTACTAATGCACTTTTTGTTACTAGCAAAGGGTCAATAATTCCTGAGTCAACCATGTTTACCATATTTCCTGTAACCACATCTAATCCTATTCCGATTTTTTGTTTGCTACCTAGTTTGTCTGGATCTATACCAGCGTTACTAAGAATGGTTTTAAATGGAGACTGAATAGCTTTTAACAATATCTCTTCACCTTGATTAATAGGCTTTATTGAGTGTGATGCGTTTAGCAATGCAATTCCACCTCCTGGAACTATACCTTCTTTTATTGCGGCTTTAGTAGCACAGATAGCATCTTCTACTCTATCTGTTTTTTCTTTTAATTCTATAGCAGAATTAGCACCTACCTTAACAACTGCGACTTTTGCAGATAATCTAGCTAATCTTAATTCTAAACCAAGCACTACGTGTGCTTTGTTTTTCTTTTTAAGATCTTGTTTTATTTTGCTAATTATATCTTCTATTTCTTCAGAAGCTTCTTCAACTTGAATTATAGTCTGGTCTGATGTAGACGTAGCTTTAATACATGAACCTAAATAATCAACTTGTATAACATTTAAATCATCACCTAAGTCTTCATTTATTATTGTAGAATTAGTTAATAAAGCTAAATCACTTAATATTTCTTTTCTTCTTAATCCATAAACTGGAGGATCTATAACATTAATTTTTATATTACCCTTCATTTTATTCATAATCAAAGCAGATAAAACACCTGCTTGTACCTCTCCAACTAACAATAAAGATTTGTTATTTTTTATAACATGTTCAAGTACTGGTTGGACCTGTCTTATTGATTCTATTTTAGAATCCATAATTAAAACTAAAGGATTTTCTAGTTCTACTGTATTTTTTTCTTTATTTGTAACAAAATTTGGATCAGCATATCCTTTCGCGTATTCAACACCTTCTACTATTTCAATTTCTGTAGCACCACCCTCTGTTGGTTCCATTGTTACAACACCCGTTTCACCAACTTCTCTAAAAGCATCACCTATTAATTTACCTAACTTTTCATCATTGTTAGTAGATATTGTGGCAATTTGATCTATCATATTATTTTTTACAGTAATACTTTGATCTTTTAAAAATTCTATAACTTTAGTTACAGCGGTGTTTATTCCTTCTTTCAGCTCTCTGCTATTTACATTTGTTTCCGTTTGATAGGAAGCATCTAAGATAGCGTGAGCAAGCACTGTAGCGGTAGTTGTACCGTCTCCAGCTTCTCTTACTGTTTTTCTTGCAGCTTCTTTTAAAAGAGTTGCACCCATGTTTTCTATTGGGTCTTGTAAGATTATGGAATCTGCTACTGTTACACCATCTTTTGTTATGATAGGGTAACCTTTTCCGTCTTCCATTATTACACATTTACCGCTAGCTCCAAGAGTGGAGCTAACAGCTTTTGTGAGTGTATCTATACCCTTAAATACTTTACCCTTAGCTTCGTTTCCAAAGCTTAGGTTTTTGACTATTGCGTCTGACATAATTTGATTTGATTTGATTGAATTTATTTTTACTTAAAGGTCTTAACGACTTGTGGTCCGTGAATATAAGCTAACTTTTTCTTATAATGTTCTATTGAAGAATCTATTGCTTGTTCAGCGCCTTCAATTGTTTCACGTCTCGTTGCATCGATCCAAGAATCTTTTTTGTTTGGATCTAGGTATTCAGTTTGATAAAAACCGTTTGGTAGTTGAACAATTCGCCAGTTTTTCTTTTTGGCTACATGCTTCCATAGGTTTAAGGTTTCGTCTGAAATTTGTGGTTGACTAGTCCACGAATTAGTCTGGTAAAATAGTGTCATTGGTTTTGGTTTTAAATTACTATTGGTTAATGCCCTACACCGGGCCGGTATATTTGTATTATCACTTGTTTTCTTTAAAATTTACACTTTGCATGTATTAGCATTGTTGTGGGTAGCCAAATAATACATCCCCATTGTTATCTAATTGAATATATGTTCTATTTCCTGAACCTGTACCAGTTAAATAATAATAACCAGAACCTAATACAGACGTTCCAGCCGCGTCGCTAAAACATCTATCGCCTGTTGCTGGTAATGTTCCAGATCCATTGTGATAATAAGTTTGATTAGCTGGAGGATTAGATCCATCAAGAGGACAAACGCCATTAAAAACACTGTCAGTTGAAGAACTATAAGGTGTTAGACAGGTAGGACAAGTAACAATACTATCAACAACTCCGTTTTGAACATATAAAGCTTGAGTTGAGTTTATTTTATAATATCCATTTGCTAAAGCTGTTGCACCTGTGCTATTAGAAAATACAAAGTTATTTACTTGAGGTAAAGTATTAGTGTCTATCACGAAGCTATTTCCACTTAGGGTTGCGTTTCTAGCAAAATAATAAGTTTGATTTTGAGTTGCAGTGCAACAAGCTACGGTTGAACTAACCGCCACACTGTTTGTAGTAAAACTAGGTAACGTTATAGGACAGGGCGCACTTACTATCCAAACAGTACTTCCTAAAGGATTACCAAGTATTTTTAAAACACCAGTAGAAGGTGATGCGGCTGATTTTGGTATTACCAAAGTATATGATAAGCCAGCTGCTCCTAAATTTATATTTGTAGCCGCAGCTATCAAGCCACTTTCAGTATTTCCAGTAACTCCAAAACTTGTACCATTCCATACTGATTTAGTTAATGTATAAGGACTACCAGCTATTAATGCAGCTTCAGTAGAAGAAGAACCTGAACCAACAATGTTATTAGTACCGGAAGCAGCTGTTATTCTTCCTTCTGCGTTAGAAGTTAGTGTGTTATACGTAACGCTATTGTAAAGAAAAGATACACCATCTGGAACCCCAGATACATAAAAATATACGACTATAGCTCCAGTTGTTGTGCTAAAATCTAATTCACCTTCAAAATAACCTTGACCTCCACCTTGGTTTAACAAAGTTCCACAAGCTATTACAGGTGGTGTATATGATTTACCATAAAAATCAGAATAAGCATAAGGAGAATTTTGATCAACAGGCGATGGTGTTGCATCATCATATAGTTTTACTAAAGATCCTGCGCCAGCAGTTCCTGTTTGAACACCTAAGGGAGCGTTTGCACTTGTAGCTCGAGCTGCTTCAAGATTAATATCGCTAGCTTTTATAATTCCTGATGCTGGTAACGCCATTACTTAATTTGCTTTTTTAATTCTTCTATTTCAGCTTTTAAATCTTTTATTGCTTCTATTAAATATCCTGAGATATTTCCGTAAGCAACAGCTTTATATTCTCCTTCATCATGTATTAATTCTGGAGCAACTTTTTCTAATTCTTGAGCTATAACTCCAGATCCTTTTTTACCGTCTTTATCAAATGATACACCGTGCATATCATAAACCTTAGAACCATCTAAAGTTTTAACATTAGATTTTAGTTTTTCATCTGAGAAAGCAACAACATCTCCGCCTGCTGTAAAAGTACCAGGAATATCCATATCGCCATCACCATAAAATTTTGCAACATTAACTTCGGTTGATCTAGCATTTGAATTAGCTGAATCCATGTACTGATTAACTATTGCAAAAAACTTACCATTATTTGCTGAAGCTGTAGTTGATCCTGGATTAAAATATAATTTATTTTCTGCAGATCCATTAGAGTTATTATATGCAAAAGCCATACCTTGAGTATTGGTTGGATTTGCAGCACCTCCAGCATTACCACTAACATAAAAATAACCTCCAGCCCCTGTACCATTAACAGTTAAACTACCTGTAAAATTAGTTGCGGTAGATGTACTTGCACCTCTACCAGTAACACTAGCTAAATCAGAAGTATTATTTAGAGTTACTGCTCCACTTGTTCCACCTCCTGATAAATCTGTTCCCGCTGTAACAGCTGTAATATCTCCTTGTGGTATAGTTGGAAAAGTTATTAAATCACCAGCTCCATTGATGTATTGACTAGCACTACCTTGAGGAGCGATAGTAATAACCGGATCGACATTAGCATCAGCTACACTAGCAGTATATGCATCACCGCTAACAGAACAACTAACACTTTTTACTGTACCTGTTGGTATTGTTGGAAACGGAACTATATTACCTACTCCATTTATATAATCAGCAGCTGTTGCACCTACTTTTTGTGTAATAGCTATAGCCGGTGTAGTAGTTGCATTTGTTATACCAACTACAAATGCGTCACCATAATGTGTTAACCCTACAGTTGTAACTGTTCCTTGAAACTCATCAGTTGAATTAATTGTTATAGTACCGTCTGGATCA
>Ga0098042_1000128_pt1 | contig 26852 bp, 30 predicted proteins | sample 9_EtaG_FD_75066 | JGI IMG/M metagenome (GOLD analysis project Ga0098042, IMG submission 75066) | Marine viral communities from the Subarctic Pacific Ocean - 9_ETSP_OMZ_AT15188 metaG | ecosystem: Environmental > Aquatic > Marine > Oceanic | place: Pacific Ocean | collected 2015-01-10
ATACTGCGTGTGAAACATCAGCATGTCAGCCTTCGGATCTAACACAGGAATTTCAGCAAATTGTTGTCGGGCTAAAGAATGTAATGTTCTAAAATATTTAAAATCATCCTCGTCATACTCTTTAAATCTTTTTCTAACTCTGGCAACACATTCATTAACAGCTTTATTTGTAAATGAAATATAACAAATTTCATCAGGACTAAATCCTTGTTTTAAATAACGCTGCACTCGTTTGAGTAAGTTTTCTGTTTTACCTGTACCTGGAGGTCCAAATATTTTAATTGTCTTCCCACGCAGCTTTTGCTTTAACGAATTTGACATCTTTGTTTTTATGCTCACTTTGTTTTGGTAATGCTACTACCCAATGCCTAGATTGAATACCTTTAAATTTAGACTTTGGTTGTGCACCTCCTGTTTCTAAAAATTTTGTACATTCTTTTTCATTCCAATTATAACCCATTTTTTTCATAAAGTTTTTAAAGGTTTCTAGTTTAAATCTCATCTCTGTATCATCCTTCCAAATGTTACCACTATCAATTTGATCAAACTCTGTGGTGTCTTCAACATCTTCAAGGAACCTAGACATTCTAGAATTAAATACATCTTCTAATTCTTCTATTCCATCAAAACCTTCCATGTCTTGTTTATTAGACATTAACTCTTCTAACCAATCTCTGTAGGGATCTGGATCTCTTTTTGTAGGTTTTAAAGATCTCCAAACTATATCGTAGTTCAATAATGCTTCTCCTAAAAGTTGTTGTTGGTATAATTGTTTTGTTGATAATCTTATAGACTTACCTTGAATAGGTAAAATCCAATAAGGCTCAGGATATGAATTTACTTTTGTAAGTTTACCGACTTCAGGCAAAGCTTCATTCTTACCAATACCATGCTGCCTTCTCAAACACGTTGCAGATGAACAATGCATTCTTGCAATAGATGTTTTGCATTTATATGTATATTCTTTGTTTTCAACTCCTTTAAAAATATTATTTAATTCTTGTGGATGAAGTGATTCAGTGCAAACTTTAGACATCATGTTTCTTGTCCAATCTTCATACATAACAGGATCAGGATTAATTTTTTTAGCCAACACCGCTACATTAAACATAGCATCGTTACGGCCTTCACCTTTTTGTACTTTGTTTTTCATAAAGTTAACAACACAAGGGGGCCAATCTTTTGTTTCGTCATCTTGAAATACTTTTAACTTTTTAAATTGTGCAGGTGTAAGTCTGTATTCAGATACAAACTTAAATAAATTTTCTAATTTTATTGAGTTGCCATCGTTATCCATTGCAACTCTGGTCGTCATATGTGCTTTTTGATATGGTAAATTTACAAAGTTACCTTTTCTTTTTTGATCCCAACTTTCAGGAGTTAAATCTACTTCATCCTGCGCAGGATAAATGTCAGTAGTAGAATCGTTTACACCAAGATCAGATGCTATCTCAATTAATTTTTTACGCATTGAAGATGCTGCAACAACACCATCAATAAATAAAATTAGATGGAGTCCGTTCGATTTTGATCTGAACGGGATGAGTGGGTACTTCCTTTTCCGTATAACTTGTATAACTTCCTTATGTTGTATATTGTAGCGATCAACATCGATGACCCCCCAACTGCATGTATTATCATCTCTGATAGGGACAGATCCATAATATTTTTCTCCTTTTAAATGTTGGATCCAATGTTCTTTTGTCATTGGTTCAGGTTCCACCCAATGTCTGAATTCTTGTTTGCCGTCTCGATCACGTTTGTGACCCAGAGGTGTTGAAGCACCAAAATATGTAGAAGAGCCTTGGAAGAGTTCTACAAACTCTCCCAAGGTTTTGTCAAGTAGGTCCATATTAGAATGGAGTTTTTTCTACTTGTTCTTCGTTTTTGTGATTAGCTCTCACTGCACCTTTTTTACATGACTCATAAAAGTCAAAGGCTGCTTTGATTGTTTCTTCGCTCTCCACTTGTCCAATATGCTCTATCTCCCAACCATACCATGAACCTAAGTTGTTCTTTTCTAGAACTGTTTTAAGTTTATAGCTTTGAGTAAATGGTGCAGGTCTAAAAAAACCTTTGCCATCTTTTTTCTTTGCTCTGAGAGACATCATCATAGAATTCCACTTTTTAGATTTTTTTCTTTGAGTAGATTTCATTGTGATTAAAGCCGTAGAAGATTTTTCAGGTTCTACCACCATCACGTAATGTGATGCAGTTTCTTCTACATAGTTACCATTTTCCAATCTATCTTTTCCATCATCACCTCTTGTTGTTTTTGACATGATATCTGAATCAGATGGATATACATTTACTGGAGCAACAGCACCTTTATCTCTGTCCTTCCATTCAATGTACTCGAGTTTGTAAAAGCAAGGGATCACGTTGATACCTTCAGCTCCATTATACAACTCATTAGTCACAGTGTTGTAGATCATTCCTGGTCTAGCATCTGCTATGAATTGGCTATCACCTTGTGTGACTTGAGGTGAAAGTTGTCCAAGAACTTTTAGAAATGGTAACGCAAGACTTTTTGAATCTACGTTATCAAATCCTTCATCAGCGAATTGCTCAATATTTATTGCAGCAACTGCACCGGCTTCTTTTTTAATCGCTACTTCGTTCGATTGTCCGTCTTTTAGCTTCATATTATTACCTATTATTTGTTAGTTATTTTCGTTTTGTTTGCGATGTATACTCCGAACAAATCAAAAGGCAATTTCTTTCCACCTTCAACTTGTTCTTTAACAAATGCTTTAAGAGTCATTGGTTCAACTTTTTCTTTTTTATTATAGTTGAAACCAAACTTCTCACACACACTTATTAATTCAGAGACTTGGTTGTCTTGTCCTCTGCCAAATGAGGCAGTAACAGTATTCTTAATTAAATCTTCGAACCCATTACTTCTCAAATAACCAAAGGCTTCATCAACACGTGACTCAGGAATTTTTGCTGCATAGAATGGTTTAACTTCAACGCTAGAACCATCAGCTAATTTCAACAAAGATACACCTGCTTCCTGCATCATCTCTGGAATTATTCTCTCCTCCAAATCTCTTGATTGATTTTTCAGAGTTTTTAATTTGTCTTCTTGATCGTCAATTTTTTTTTGAAGATCTTTGAGTTGGTTACATTTTTCAGAAATAGATTTTACACTATCTTGACTAATGTCTATATTTGACATTTTTTCAATATCCATATTTTCCTCCTGTACGGCTATTATTTTATTTACTTGACGTTTGCAAGTAAAAAAATATATATCAATCAAGATGTGGAAATACCCGTATAAGACTACCCCATATGAGCATCAACGTAATGCTCTAAATGAATCTGCAGAAAAAGTGCAGTGGGCTTACTTTATGGAAATGGGTACAGGTAAAACAAAAGTAACTATTGATAATATAGCTTATCTTTTTTTTCAAAGAAAAATTACTTCAGTATTAATTATTGCACCTAAATCAGTTTATTTAAATTGGGAAACTGAAATAGAAACCCACATGCCTGATGTTCTTAAATATAAAATTTATAAATGGAATATTGATAAGCCAAAAGATTATCATGATTTAGAAAATTATAAAGATCTTAGAATCTTTCTAATAAACGTTGAAGCTCTGTCAACTAAGAGGGGTTTTGAAGCTTGTAAAGAATATTTATTTAAAAATAAGCTAAACTTTGTAGCGTTGGATGAATCAACCACCATAAAAAATAGATCAGCAAAACGAACAAAGAACATTTTAGCACTGCAAAAATTATCGATGGTAAGGCGTATATTAACAGGATCCCCAATAACAAAATCTCCATTAGATTTATATACACAATGTCAGTTTTTAAGTCCAGAATTATTAGGTTTCTCAAGTTATTTAGCTTTTAGGAACAGATATGCAGAGATGACTGATATACCAGTCGGCTCAGGCAGATATATTTCAGTGCCAAAATACTACAAAAGACTAGAAGAATTAGAACAAAAAATGAAATTTTTTGCTACACGTATACGTAAAGACCAATGTTTAGATTTAAAACCAAAAGTCAGACAGAAAAGATATATTGAATTAGATGGTGATGGTAAAAAAATATATGAAAAACTTAGAACTAATGCTTTGGCAATAGTTGAAGATAGCACAATATCTTTTTCAAATAAACTTACAGAAATTATTAAGTTGCATCAAGTTTGTAATGGGTTTACTAAGGATGACGATGGTCAGATACTTCAATTACACAAATCTAAGTTACATGCGTTGGAAGAAACTCTTGAAGAGATAGATGGCAAAGTAATAATTTGGGCAAATTATATTTATAACATTACTGAAATTATAGAATTTTTAGAAAAAAAATATGGTAAGGACTCTGTGGTAAGTATATATGGTGCAGTAGATGTTAAAACACGTAAAGAAGCTGTTCGAAGAATGCAAGAAGATCCTAACACGCGTTTTTTGGTGGGTAATCCAACAACAGGAGGATTTGGCCTTACTCTTACTGCTGTTAACACTGTTATTTATTTTTCTAATAATTACAATTTAGAAGTGAGAAAACAATCAGAAGACCGTGCTCATAGGTTGGGCCAAAAAGGCACTGTTGTTTATATTGATATTGTTGCAAGAAATACATTAGATGAGGCTATCATGAAGTCTTTAACAAGCAAAGGTCAGATCGCTGCTAAAACATTGGGAGAAGAAGACCTAAGAGACTGGTTGCTCTAATTTATTAAACTGCTCTACTCGTTGTAAAAACCTATCTCCATATTCTTTTAAATCAGCCTCTGAGAGCTTAAATTCTTGATATTGAAGGTCTCTGGTGCAAATACTGATTACCCCCTGCTCTATGGGGCCGTAATTAGCTGTATGGGCTAAATAATAGGCACCCAACTGTAATTTATAATCTTCTACCCATTCTTCTTTTTTTGGTTTATTTGATTGTTTCCAATCAATAATACTAGGTTTTCCGTAGGCTACAGCTGTTAAATCACATGTGCCAGCATATTTATTATGATATTCAAGGCTTATTTCGTTACCCCATACTTCGTCAATCTTAATATTATCTAATATAGTTTTAGCCATCATACGTGGTTTTGCGCCCTCTTCCATCGCATTGTAATATCCTTGACCGTTAAGAGTGTATTCCAACACCTGGTGCATCTCAGTTCCGATAGTGCTGGCCTGCCTCATAATTCTATCAGCCTCTGTTTCTCCTACTTTTCTACGCCAATTATCTAAAAATCTTCTATCTTTAGTTGCACTTAAAATAGTCGTTACACTTGGAACTTTAACATTATCCACCAAGTATTTTCTTCCTGTCGTGTCTGAGAATCTGTTGTAATGTTTGTAAGGATATTTCCTAACTAATTTCATTTGTAGTTAATACTACATATGATTTGAAAGTACAGCTAAAAGAATTGCACCTAATCCACCTATGATCCATTTTTCTAGTCTCGCTATACGTGCTTCCATTCTATCGATGCGATCAAATGTTTGTTTCTGCATTAGTCTGCAAATTTTTTCATGGTGCTCAATTTTTTGTATTGCTGATTTTCTAGCCATTAGGTTTGTCTCCTTGCTGCTATTTGTGCACTCAATGGATCATTAGGAAATAGTGCAGATACTTGTTGCGGTGTTACTTGTCCGGTTGCCGGTTGCATTTGTCCTTGTATCATTGGCATTTGTTGGTTTACAGGTGCAGCTTCACCACCAGGCTCAAGTTTTTTCATTTGTGCTTCTGGTAGAAAAGTTGAATTAAATTCATTCTGTGCAATTAAACCACCTTCAATAAAGTTTTCTTCTTCTGCTTGTTCTTCTTCACTTGGTGCCTGCATAACTTCTTCGTCATACATTTGTTGAATAGATTTCATTGGCACGTTACCTGCGTTGTTTCCATAATTAGGTTTTATCATTTCAACATCTTTACTATTTAAGTATTCAGTAATTCTTTTTAAATCAATGTTGTCAGGATCTACTGGCACATAATCGTCATCATCACCGAAAGCTTTGTTCATAAATCTTGCAAACGCCTCTCTCTTAGTACGTAATCCTGCAAGATAAGCTTTAGGGTTTATGACACCTGCCTGCGTAGTGCCAAATGCTTTGCCACCTTTAAGTATAGCTTCTACTTCTTTTGGAGTTAGTACATCATTTATTTGTCTTAAAAGATATGGATCAGATAGTATCTTTCCAGCTCTTAACGCAGTTGCAAAAAGTACAAATGGTGCAAGCGGGCTAGCTGCAGCTGAACCACCAAAACCTAAAGCAACACCAGCAAGCGAACTAGCACCACCAAGAGTTAATCTTCTTTGTATGAATGAAGATGAGTTTGTAATTGGTATATCTGTAAGTCTTTTTGAATACTCTACGAAATTTTCTAAATGACCTCTTGCAATAGCTCCTTTTTGTCCACCACCATACATTTGTTCAATAAATTTTTTTACATCAATTGTTGGATCATCTAATCCTAGAATGTTTCTAAAAGTTACACCATCAAAGTCTCTGTAATCATCAGGTCCAAAACGAATGCTTGTTACATCCTCTAAACCATCCGCAGTAAGACGTGAACTTATTTCACCACCTTGACTTCTTAACGCTTGTTTAGTTCCCACATTTTCCATAGCTTCATAAATATCATCAACACCATTTTGAAATCTTGGATCGACCTCTAATTTTCTAAAAGCACCGTTTTCAAAAGGCGCACTGAAAGGAACCCTTGCTTTTCCAAATATACCAGCATTAATTGGTTTTGATTTGAATGAAGACATAAAAGCATTGTGCATAAATCTTGCAACGGATGCTTGATATAATTTTTCACCTGCAGCTGAATAACCTGCAAATCCTGGTTGAGCACCAATCATTTTTCTAAATTCTTCTAATGCTGCTGGACTTCTTGATTTAAACACTGCTGTTTGTATTTTTTCGAAAAGTTTATCTTTCGGAAGTGTAGCTGCTCCCGGAATATTAAATAAAGTTTTTTGTGTAAATAATGTTTTATCAAATTTTGATAAAGCACCAATGGCAGTAGTTCCTTCTTTACCTGTATAAAATTTCATAATTCTAGAAAAAACTTCGTTTGCATCTTTTAAAGTATTGTGCATTTGTGAACCTGCGTTTATTACACTTTCTAAAGTATCTTTTCCTGCTTGTGTTTTAGCAATTTTTGCAGCAGCTCTAGCTTTTAAATCGTCAGTTAGATCTATACCTTCTTTTAAAATAGCTTCTTCTGCTTGTCTTAAAGCTGTATTGTAAGCTTGTTGTCCTGTAGGTATAGCTCCAGACTCTGCTAATCTCGCAGCAGCTAGCTCTGGGGCCATAATTCTTGCAACGTCTCCACCACCTAATTCTATCATTCTTTGTTGTATAGCTTTGTTTTGTAATAATGACGGAACGTTTAATTCTTTTAAGAAACCATGAGCATCTTTTTCTAATGCTTCTCTTATTGCAGCAACAGATTTATTTACTGTTTGATATCTTGTTTGTTCTAATGCTTGGTTAAGCATCATAGTCATTCCTTTATACTGATTGAATGAAATTGGTTCTCCTCTTGCAACAGCATTTGCAAAATTCATAAACTGACCTAGTGGATCTAAAAGACCTGCTGATTCTTGAATAGCTTTAAAATCGAAAGCTTGTCTATTAATTTGACCAGTTGCTGCGTCTGAAAAAGCTTTTGCTATGTCAGGAAATTGTGCGGAGTTTTGTCTTAAAAAATCTTCAGTAGCTTTTAATGTTTTTGGTAATTTTAATATAGCTGGATCTCCTGCAACAGTGTTTAATGCAAAAAATTTATCATAAGCTTTGTCAATTGTTCCGACATTCTTTTTAAATGTTTCTACTGCTTGGTTGTAAAGTTTTTGAGATAGGAATGAATGAGAATAAATTGGTGCAATAGTAGCAATGTTAGAATCTAAAAATCCTTGGGCAAAAGTTTTCTCTGCAGACAGCATTCTTCTATCCATAATTCTAGATATATAAGGAAATACCCCAACCGTCTTAAAATAAGATTGACCTAAACCAGATAAAGGACCATCTCTCATAGCTGCAAGTAATGGTATTTCATATCCGTTGTCACGTGCAAACTTTGCAATTTCTTTTTGCGTAACTCCAGTTGTACCAAAAGCAAAGTTTAAAAATTTACCTGAAGCCATTAACAATGGTGTAAGTGCTGCAGCTCCAAAATTAAACAAAGCGGCATTTTTAGCTTCGACCATTGCTCTATCTACAATATTTAATTTATCAATATCTTTTTTAGGCATGTCGCCTAAATCCTCTAATAAGCCATCTATTAATGTAGGACCAACTGTTTTATTCATTAAATCATATGCTATAGATCCACCACCTGCACCAATAGTTCCTGCTCCTGCAACTGCAAGTTCACCTCTTCCAAGCGGACTTCTTATAGCTCTTTCACCTAAATCTAATGTTCTACCTGCAAGTTGTGCAGCACCTTTTAAAAATTTGTATCTGCCTGGTAATTTGTTTGCTAATTTTTCAAAAAAGAATTTTTTACCTTTCGTAAGTTTCAAACTTGTCATATCAGTTTGTTTATAAGCATCAGCAATTTTGTTTCTCATATAGTTTGCTGCCATAAATGAAGCAGAAATGTCTCCAGCTAACACAGCACTACTTCTTCCAGACAACAAAAAGTCAGCTCCTGGCACTGAAGACTCATCCATACCAAGATAAGCACCTAGGGGATCTTGTATTACAGTTTCTTGTTTTGCTAAATCTTCTCTTGCTTTTGTTCTTTCTTTATAAATTTCTTCTAAAGGTTTTGATTTTAATACTTTAGATTTTATTAATTTATCTACGGCTCTTAGCTGTAATACATTTAACGTTTCAGGTGCAAAAGTATTATCATCAATACTTTTTTGAAGTCCTGCTACAAACTCTTTTTGTTGTTCATTTAACTCAGCCATTATTGATTACCCATTAAAAAGTCTAATGCACTCATGTCTGTAGTGAAAGCATCAGGACTTGTGCCTTGTATTACTCTTCCTGTTCCAAAACTATTTAATATCCCTTGAATGTCACTATTAGTATAACCCATTGTATAGAATCTATTTTTTCTTAATCTATTTTTCTCTTCTACAATTCCTAATAATTCCTCGTATTTCTGTACTATCTTAGCATCTGGTTCCAAACCTAAGAATCCAGTTAATTCTTCAATTAAATCTAAGTCTCTGTTTGTTAATCTGTCTTTATCTTTCAATGCGTTAGCAAGTGTGTACGTAAGAGTTCTTGCATTTACTTTTAATTTACCAAGTATCTCTGAAGCGGATGGATTACCAGCTAAGAATTTTTGTGTTTTGTTTTCAAATTTTTCTAAAACTTTATTTGTTCGTTTTTGAAGTTTTTCAAATTCTGCATCGTTCATATCACCCTGAGACATAGTAAAGTCAGTTGCTACAGATCCAACAAGACCATCTTTAACCTCACCAGGTAGGTTTTTAAGAACTTCCGCAAATCCTAAAATTATTCCAGATCCTCCAATTGCTTTTCTTCCAGCATCTGTAGACATTAATGCAATTTGTTCTTTTAAGATATCAGAAGATAATTGACCATCAGCTATTAATCTGATGTTATCCATGTATGCTGCAGAATCTTTTTGAACATAGAATTGTCCTGCATCTGGTGTAACTAGTCTATAGTTTTGCCCATCGTATACATAAACGTCTCCAGAGTTTTTATCTTTTTTAGCTTCAAAGAACTGACCACCTTGTTCAAAAGATCCTAATTCAAATTTACTATTACCTTGTGCATCAAGAGCATCTTTCAAAGCGTCATTTCTCAGTTTTAATAAATCAGTGTTGTAACTTAAGACAGTTGAAGCCCAGTCTCTGTATGCCTCGTCATTTTTCATTTTTACTAATACTTTAGCATCTAAAGCTGGTCCTAATGCATTACCAAATATTTCAGCAAATCCACCTAAACCGCCTTTCATTGTTTTACCTGATAATAATCCTGCAGCTAGTTTCATTAAAAATACTCTTTGAGGATTCATTTCAGTTTTTCTTGGGTCTGCTCTTAAGAATTGTTTCATGTCAATTGTTTCCGCTGCTTTTTTAGCTTCATCAATTTCAGTATCTCCGGTAGGTTGTTGCTTAGTTCCTGTTCCTGTGCCCCCAGCTGTGTCAGATGTTATGCCATCACCGCCTGTATTTTGTTCAGGTGCATTATTTTTCTTATTTATTTCTTCAGCTGTTTTTTCTTCTTTAACATAAGTAGGGTGTTTTGTATCATTACCTCTATTGGGAACTTTAGCGTAAAGCTCATCGTTTTGAATTACTTCATCAACGTTGTTTGAATCAATTTCCCCTTCAGTAATCGCTAATGCTAGGTTAGTGGCTTTGTTAACATCTAAGTTTTTTTGTGCCATTAATGCGTTTCTTAGCTCTGCAATAGCTATATTTTTTTCTAATGTTCTTTGTCCAAGAACTGTATCTAACTGCATATCATCGTCAGGACTCATAGATGCTGTTTCTTCTGCCATCATAATAGCTCTATCTTTTTCTTTTACTTTTTTAACTAACTCATCAACATCTTGAAAATATCTGCCGTATTGTTTTGCATCAGTCATGTATTGTCTCATTTCTGTAGCAATTCTTTGTTCAGCAGATTGTGATCCTGGAGGTCCTTCAGGAGTTTTATCTAATGGACGGTTAACTAAATTTTTTAATCCTGGGCTACCTGCTAAAATTAATTTAGCTATATCACTTGTAACCATAGGTCTTTGACCACCAAATGAAAGATCTCTATTAAATATGTCAAAAGCTTTTTTAAAAGATATGTTGTTGGCTTTTGCATAATCTTTAACCATTTTAGTTTCATCAAAATAAGCTTTTGCTCCACCTGTTGCTGCTAATCCTGCACCAATAGTAATAGCACCTACTGGATTAGAGGTTGCAAATCTTGTACCTGTTCCTAAAATTCTAGCTAGATTTTGTGATGTTGCACTTCTACCTAAAGATAAAGGTAGAGATGCAAGCTCTGCTGCTCCTAAAGTATTTATTATAGGATCTGGTATACCTGCTGCTTCAGCTCCAGCATACAAAGCACCTAAACCTGAAAGACCTTTAGCAAACTTTGCAGTTCCTGCTTTAAGTTTTGATTTACCATAACCTGTAATGTATGTGCCAGTGTTAGGATCATATGCAAAAGATCTTCCTGATGGTCCTTGGTACTGTAGTGGAAAGTTACTATATTGTGATTTAGGAACAAACGTTGGCCCTTGTTGCATTGCAGGTCCTTGAGCGTAAATACCAGTTCTTGCCTTAATAGGTTTTAAGACACCTCTTCTTAGTGCCTCTCTTCTGAACATAGGTCTGTTTAAAACTCTATTCAAAGACATTGTTACCCCGATTGTTGTGGATTAAATGCTGAGAATGCAGCTATACCTGTACCTACTGACTGTGCTAATGGACTTGTACCTGGTGTTGTACCCATAGTAACACCTGATTGTGTTTTAGGTCCTGCAGCGTAAAGGTTTGCAAGAAATTCAGCTCTTTGATAAGGCTCGTATTGTTGTTGTAATGTAGATTGTCTTTGCGCATCTAATGCAGCTTGTGCAAGCTGTCTTTGTACTCCACCAGAAGTAAATAATTGATTTATGTCAGCCTGAGCCATTTGTTGTTGACCCAAGCCCATTTGACCAAGCTGTTGACCAGCAGACAAACCAACTTGTTGTTGTCTTTGAGCAGCACCTAACGCAGTGTTAAATCCTTGCATTTGTGCTCTACCCATTGCATCTAATGTTCTTCCTTGAAGTTCAGCTTGTTGAACACCTTCTCTTCCTCCGCCAAATGCGCCAGAACTAACTGCTTGAGAAGCTAATTTGTTCTGCATTATCTGACCTTGTCTTCCAATTTCATCAGTAACATAGGATTGAAAAGGATTAAGGTATTGAGCTATTTGTGAAGCACCTATTGGAGCTGCTGCTCCTTGAATTTGTGCAATACCTGATGCAACTGTAGGAGCACCTACGCCCGTAGTTCCTGCAGCAGTTATACCTTGTTGCTCAAGAGCTGATAAAGGGGCGACTTCAATGTCAGGTAAATTAATTGGTTTTTGCGCTACTTGACGCGCAATATCCATCAATTCAATTTTTCTCTCCTCTATACCAGGAGCTTCTCTATATATACTTGTACCAGTCGTTGGTGCAGCAGGTTGAGATCTTGAAGAAAAAAAACTCATATTATATCCATTTTTCTAGTTGTACATGTTTCTTTTTCCAGCCCCATTTTTTAGAAATTTTTTCCCAACCAGGTCTGGCCATAATAGACATCCTCTTACACTTATTTAATTGTGCGAAATCAGTTATACTTTTTACTAACATATCCTCCCACAGGTCTCTTCTTTTACCTGTGCATATTATAATTTCATATTGTAAATAATTTGGAAGCTGTCCTATTCGACCAACACAAATGCCAAAAACTTTATTTTCCTCTTGCTCATCTGATCCAAACATTATCCAACATTGCATATGATCTTTTTTAAGTTCATCATAAACCCAAGAAGACTCTGCATACTTACCAGAAAAAGCTAATGCTTCCGTGACCATAAATTCACATAGTGGCCAAAACTTTTCAACGTCTTTTGGCTCAATAGGAATTATACTTACAAGTGGTTTAATTTGTTTTTTCTTTGCTGATGGCATCTTTCTCCTTCAATAAATCAAATACTCTTTTGTATCTTTTTTGTTGTTCATAGAAGTAAGCTGCGCCTTTTTCTCTCATATCTTTCATGCTATTTGGATTAGCACCTGCAATGATTCCTGCGCCTAATACACCGTCTGCTCTTGTTACAAACTCTCCGTCTGCTAATTGAGCTAACATGGTATCTTCATCTTTATCACCTACTCCTGCTCCGTCCTCAACATATCCTAATGCTCTAACATAATTGTTAGAATCATTTTCATCGTGAGTCATTTTTGAAGGTAAGTAATTTATACCTCCCTCATTAAATTTTTTTATCTCTGCTAAGCCACCAGATCTCAATCTAATTTTATCTATAGATAAGTTATTTATTCTTTTTTTACCTATCCCTGCTTCTTCAGGTGCATACATTTTTTCATATTCTTTTTCTTGCCCTGTAGTTGGATCAATGTAAGTATAGCCTGGTCTATTTGCTTGCATGTCTAAGACACCCATATTGTATCCTGGCATATACATATCAACTGGACCTTGATCAAATGCACCACCTAAATATGTTAGTGCAGCTAAAGATCCTCCAACTTTTAATGGATCGTAATCTCCTTTTTTATTTTTAAAAAGATCAAGTAGGCTACTTTTTTTGTTTTGATTTTGTATGGCTTCAAGTTGTTTAGCGTAAGTGCTACCTCCGGCTGTCTCCATAGATAAATTTGTAGGGGTTGTAAATCTAGACATTCCAGGTATTGCAGATACTCCTGGCAAATTTGCAAAGCTTGGAATTGCACTACCAAATCCTGCTCCTTTTGCAAAACCACCAAGTTGTCCTAAATTATACCCACTAAAAGCACCAGCAGCTCCTGACAAAAGTGCACCTAATCCTGAAGCTCCTCTATCTCTTGCTGATCTGTATCCTTGTACTCCCCCATAAGCTCCTAAAGCGTAAGGTAATAATGCTAGTGGATTCATATATTAAAAATTCTCCTTTTAGATCTAAAAGCTAAATATTACCATTTTACTTGACTGATATCAACTCATCATGAAACTTGCCTTGGTATTGATGCTCACCTATGTGTACAATCGCGTCATTAATATAAGCATAGCATTTACCCCCTAAGTCTCTCCAAAGCTTGCAGAAAGCAAAATCTTCACCATTATAAGTCTTCTCTTTAGGATCATGAAGAGTGTCAAAAAAATTCCACATGTTAGGTTTGTTGACATACTTTCCATTAATAACAGTTTTTTGAACTATTTCTTTATCAGGATATTTCTCTATCATTTTTTCAATAACCTCTCTTTTAATAAGCATACATCCTGTTGGTGAATCAGTAACTTCCATTACTCCTTTATCAAGCTTTATATTATTTGGATCTGGAACTTTCATAGGATAAGTATGTAAAGCTCTTCTAATATCATCAGGCGATTTTATTCTACCCTCTTGCATTTTAGTAAAAGCTTTTTCCCACATTAAAGTTTTAAGTGGGTATGGCACAGATATTATATGTTTATCTGCCTTCAGCATGGCAAATATAGACTTACCTTGAAAATATATATCTGAATCAATAAATAATAAATGTGTTGCTTTCGATTCAAGAAATCCTGCAACTGATAGGTTTCTTCCTTGTGTAACCAAAGATGATTTAATTAAATGAAATGACACTTTAAGTTTTTTCTTAAAACATTCTTGTTGAAATTCTATTAAAGCTTGAGTGTAATGTATTGAAACTTCACTATGCACAGGTGTTGCAACAAAAACCTCAGTATTTTTATATTGATTAGAATCTTCTTTCCATAAAGGTTCCGTAGCTTTTTCATAATCAGATTGTGTTTCTATGTTAACTTCTTGTAACGTTTGATATGTATCCTCATTTATATATTTACTGCTTGACACTTAGAGCTCCTTTCAAAAAGTTTGTCCATTCCATAGCTTTTTTATCCCAGCTATAAAAATTTTTATAATATTTTTGTTGTTCGTTTAAATGGTTTTGTATTATATCTGTATGTAAATATTGTGCACTTGTATCTATGGCACCTGCAATGCTCTCTGCTAATAATTCTAAATTTTTTGTATAATTCACATAAACAGGCCATTCAGCACATGTTTCAGGCAAAGCACCAAAGTTTGTTGTTATAACGTGAAGACCAGCAGCTAAAGCTTCTAAAGCTGAAGCACAAAACGTTTCTTCAAATATAGATGGGTAAACAAACAAATCGTAGTCCGTCATATGCTCTAGTATGTATTCATTAGGTTTGTAACCAATGTAATTTACATTAGGTAATTTTTTAGCTTGATCAAATAGTCCCTCTGTATCTTTATTTGCTTTATCAGCAAACTCCTTACCGTAAACATCGTTAGAACTATATACATCTAAAGTAATATTTTTATTTTGTATAAACTGCATGGCTAACAACAACACGTTCAGTCCTCTCCAAGGAGTGCAATGGTGCATAATTCTTATAGGTTCACCTTGTTTATATATTTTTCTTTTTGGGAAATGATGTGCTCCATTTTTAATAACTATTGATCTATCTTCAGGAACTTGAAAAAAATATCTAAATTTTTCATAACACCAATGTGAATTAAAAACATACCAATCGTATTCATGATGTCTATCTTTGTTTCTGAAAAAGCTTTGTAAGTTTGGTTGATCCCAAGAATTTTTTTGCCAAAGTATATTAATCTTACTAGGATCTAGTGGCACCTTTCCTGGTATAGATGTGCATATTTGAAATTTATCTAATAAATCTTTTGCAACATACTTTTCAAGCAGTTCATGCTGTAACTCAGTTGCGCCTCTAGGTTTCATTACTCTTTGGTTTTAGCACCAATATTTCCAACTCTCGTAACTTTTATTTCTAAGTCTTGTCTAAAATCATCCTCAGTAGTGTCAGTATTGGGATCAGCAACATCAGCATCAAAATCAGCTTTAGAAGCATAAACTTGTCCTGTTCTTTTGTGTTTAATTATCTCTTTCGCTACTGCAGGTATTTTTACGGGATCGCTCATTGTTTTCTTCCTTGTCTATTATAGGGTTTATAATCTCTTTTTTCATTTTTGTTAAGACTTTTTTTATGTCTTCTTGGACGTTTTCTAGGTTTTGGTCTAGGCACATAATGTGTAAATTTTTGTTTAGCCATTTTCCTGTGATCTGTCTATTTGTGCGTAACTTATTAGACCTTGTATTGTATTACTACCTGTGGCTGCTTGAACCGTAATTGCATCGCCAGCTTCCAAATTTAAACCTTGTGGGGTGGCGTTCACTTGTGTTTTTGCAGCTAAATCATCTCTAAAAAATTCGTACTCTGTGCTAGAATCAGAAGAATCTACAAAATTCATATTAACTAATATGGCTGATGACGCATCGCTGTTGGAGCAATAAATACTCTTAACAATTACTGTTGCATCACTTGGACATGTAAACACTGTCGTTTTATTTGTGTTAGCTTGTTTGAAACCTTGATTTTTATACCTAATTGTCATGATAAAAAATAATTAAAAGCATCTTGTTCGTTTTTTAATTCTTGTTGATAAGATGTATTTAACTTATCTTGCATAGTTCGTAAAGACTGAGTAACTTGTCTTTGATTTTCCTCAGTATACGTAGGTGTTGGTTCAGGTATTACTATATCTACTCTAGCCATTTTAACCTCTCATTCCGTCAGGTTGTACATCTGCTCTGAAAGTGCCATACCTCCAACTTTGTTCTGTAGAGGTGTTAGCAATTTTTAAACTTGCAAATCTCGATCTAGCACGTGTGTCTACTTTATCAGTAGAACTATTTATTGTAAACGGACCTAAAGGAGAAGACGCTGCTGCAGTTGAGGGGTAATCTCTTAAATTTATTGTTACCTGAGCATCTCCTGTTAATACTTTAAAATCTGGAACAAACCTTCTCATACTCATAAATACTTGGCCATCACCCTCAATTGCTAAATCAAAGTCACCTGATTGTATAAAAGCTGGTATTGCAGTTTTTGCTCCTGCTGAATCTACTTGATCAACTCCAACTTCGTGAGCGTAATATTTAAAGGCACCATTAATATTTGTTACTCCTTGTATTGTTGGAAATGTTGGCAATCCTGTTGGATCAAATTCGGTGGCATAAGGTACATCATATAAATTTGCATCTGCCCATGTAGTTCTTGCAAGTGATCCTGTTGTCCAAGTTTGATCTTGATAATTATATGTCACACATCTATCTACATAGCTTGATCCTGATTTAGGATAAAACCAAGTTATTTCTTCATATAAATGGTTTAATCCAACATAAACAGATTCACCATTTTGATAATTAACACCCAAACCATCTCCTTTAGTTGTAAATACAAAATCTTCTACAGGGCAAGGCAAAGCTTTTACAGTACCGTCAAATACAAAAAACCCTCCTGATTCACCCATCCAATAAACTGCACCATTAACAAACTTCATTGAATGTTGTCCTATGGCACCACAATTTGAACCAACTTGTCTTATAGAAAAAGTAAATGGTGGGCCAACAAATTGCATAACATAAGCAGCATTATCAGTAAGTATAAAGGTGTAATCTTTACCTTTTACTGCTCCTGCAATTTTAGTTCCTGAGTCCAATCTAAAAGTCCCTGCAGTATTAACAGAAGTAGGTGTATAACTACTTATATTTTCTTGATCAGAAAATCTAATAAACATTTTATCTTGTGTGCTAAGAGTTCCGATAGTAGTTTCAGTTCCAAGCATTACTAAATGCCTATCTCTATCAGAGACAAGAGACATAACTGATGCAGTCGGTGCGTTTGATATGACAGTCGCTCTAGTAGTAAGTGCACTTGGATTTGAATTAATAGGGTTCCATTCAAAAGAATTACCATTTTTAATAGTAGCTATTAATTTTTCACCAAAATTATCTAATGACCAAGATGCAGGATCAATAGTCAAAGTTTGAGATAAGGATGCTTCTCCCCAAGCTGTATAATATTCAACACCTGCTCCAGAAGAATGACCTGATCTTGTTCCTGCTACAGCTCTGGTAATTCCTGTAAGATCAGTGCTAGTTGTCCCTGTGTATGAAATAAATTCAGCACCTACTTTTATGGTCCCTGATGACGGAAACCCAGTGGTTGAAGCTAATGTAACAGAAGTTCCTGCTCCACCTGTTCCCGCAGTGTCATCTAAAAGTGCACCATTAAGAGTACCAAATACTTGTTGTCCTCCGCCCCATAAACCTGTGCCCCAACCGAAGCCATAAGTAAAACCTAGATTACCAGGTTTGACATAAGGGTTTATTGTTGCTGATCCACTTCCGTTGACCGTTGTCCCTGCTGCGCTAGCCATAGTAATTGTGAAGCTGTCACTATCTGGAACAGTAATAACTTGAAATGTGTTGGTCGTAAAATCAGAAGCAACATATCCAGCTCCACTTGGAGGTGTTACTGAAGTAAAAGTAAATAAATCTCCTGCCTCAAGTTTATGTGCTGGTTTGTTTACAGTTACTGTCGCTGAGGTATTTACAGTATCAAAGGTGCATCCAGTTAAAGCTGTGTCTAATGGCGTAATATCGTAGAAAGCACCCTCGTAATAAATGACTAAAACTTTGTTAGTTCCTATCGCAGCGTATCTTCTGCCATCTAGATCTGCCCAAATAAATTGTTCTCTAGCTGCTCCTACAACAGTATTAGATAAAATTTGTTCCCAGCCACCAATTTTTTCAGGTAAACCATATCTAAATCTAACAAAGTCACCATCAGTCCACTGACCTTCAGCTCCTGTTTGCGTTACTTGTTTATTAAATCCTGGTCTAATCTGTACGTTTGTTAAAGGCATGACATATTATAGCATTTTATCAACAATAAATAAACTTACTCTAAATTATAAAAAGGCATATTTTTATCGTATTTATAATCTGCAAAAGGGCCGTTTTGATCAACGTAATGTAAAAAACATTGTGCATGCCAATCTCCAGTAAAATTTTTACGATAGTGTTGTAATTCACAACCCAAATAAATACAGGCATCTCCTGGAAACATATTAATAGGTTTATCTTCCATGTATATTGGCCACTCCGTGCCATCACTACCAAGCATCACAGTAACTGATATCTCACAAGATGGTCTATCTTTGTGGGGTTTAAGCTCAGAATTGTATGTATATAAACGAGTAAAAGAATAAGTAGGAAATAAATTTAAATTTGTTTCTTTTTCCATAAGTTCTTTTTTATTTAAAAGCAAAGATTCTCCTAAAGGGTCTTTATAAAATATTGTGTCTGAATTATTATTTTGAACAAAATCAAAATCAACTCTATTGTTATTATGTTTAATTATCATATATTTTTTTGCTAATTCTGTTTCTTCTTTAGTCAAAAAGTTTTTGATAATTTTATATTTTAATTCTTTTATAGTAGCCATGATACAACTGAATATCTTACACCCTTAGTTACAGGCTCAACTCTATGAGGATACATAAAATTACTTGGCCAAACAATTGCTTTCGCAGCAGAAGGTTTAATTCTAAGCATTTCATTTGTTTTACTTAAATTACTAAAAACTAAATCACCACCCTCATACTCATTATTTAGAAGAATAATTATAGATAATGTTCTTGGTAAGGAATAACAATGGTCAGTATGAAAACCATAATGTCCATCATTTTCATATTTCAAAACAGTAATTTCTTGCACTCCGTTAACAACACAAGTTGTATTAAATTTTCTTTCATAGTTTTTTTTTAAGTTTATTATTATTGAACCTAAAAAATTTAACCAATGTATTTCTGTTTGTGATTTACTTTGCAAATTCAAACTAAAATTTTTTACTTTTCTTGCTCTTTCATCTATAACTTGACCACCACCTGTGTTAGAAACAATTGCAGCTTTTTGAAATTTGTCATCTTCTTTGTTAAGCCATTTTATAAAAGAACATAAAGTTTCAACTGGCATAATATTTTCTTCAATGTGAATTAGATCTTTTATGACCATTTTTTTCTAAACCAAATTTTTTCTTTGTAACTGTTTATAAGTCTACTTAAATTTTGAAATTTTTGTTTAATTAAATTATTATCTATAGATTTGATTTCTGATTTCCATGACTCTCTTTTAAAAGGAATGACTTGAACATAAGGAGTGCCTTGTTTAAATAATTTATTAAATTTAGGATATTTATCAGAATTAATTAATATTGGAAAATTTACGAAATGTGAAAATTTATCAGTATCTACAATTCCAGGTATTATACTAAAATAATCATTTTCATTTAATACTGGAGGCATAAATAAACATGAATATCCTGGTGGTGTTTTAATTATCCAAGGATTTAATATTTTTAAAAAATTAAATTTACCATTTTTTTCTACAGGAAAACTGTTTCTTCCACCTAATTGTTCAATATGGTGTTCACTTGAAGCATTGCTATTTAAATTATATTTAAATAATTCGTCATTTGTATAACTTCTAGAAGCTCCATAGTGATATCTAATACCATATTGTTCAAGCTCTTCGTTGTAAAAATTAAAATTTAAATTTACATCCTGCGGTAAAGGCAATGTATAACCAGCTGTTATACAATCTAAAAACGGCATACATCCTTTTATATTTAATTTTGGAAATGAGTGCGTAGGTATTTTTTTATACCATTCTGGTATAAATTTTTTAGATAATTTGGGTTGTATTTCTTTTACCTTAACTAAATCAGGATGAATAAAAAACTCTATCTTATTAGAAAACATAAGTAGGTTTTAAAACAATCTACGGTAATTGCAATAACTTCTTTTGTGAGTGTCCAGGTTGAGCACTAAACCACTCTTGAGGTGTTTGAGTTAATGGATAAAGATCTTCCATTTCTCTAAAATTAATAGCTAACAATTGACTGTATACTGTTTGCCACTCGTTAAAATCAGGATGACTTGGGTTAGCTTTTAAAAAATCACCTACTTTTAAAATAAAAGAAGAAACCCATTTTTCAAAATCTTCTTTCCATAATGCATCTGTATTTGGTAATCCAATCTCAGTTGCTACAATTTCATCACCATTTAATTTAAAATCTTTTTTAAAATCTAAACCATCGCTTGCTTGTTCATCAGTAAATTCTTTTGCAACATATGTAAGACGATGTTGCATTAATGAATCTTTTTCAGAATCAGTTAAAGCTATGTTTCTTAAATCACCGTTTTCAAATATTCCCCACTTCATTTACAACTCCTACGTATCGTTTTCAAAAATTAATATGGAACCACCTCTTGCTGGTCTTGGACCAACACCTCCTGGATTACTTGTTCCGCTTTTTGATTGACCTGATCCAGCGTGAAAACCTATTACAGGTCTTAAATTGTAGTTTCCTGCTCCTGGTCCGCTAACAGCTGGAGAGTTACTATCAACAAAAAAAGTTGCATCCACAGTTCCATCAGGCGAAGATGCGTTTGTGATACTTCCCGCGTTAGCTGGATTAATTCCTGAGAATCCTCCCTGATTAGATCCAGTACCACCACTTCCGCCACCGCAAGTAAATAAAGCTGGAGATCCTAATGTTGTTGCACCGCCAGAATTTCCAGCGTTTGCATTATATCCTCCAGTCCCGACATTTCCTGTACCACCAAGAGAGTAAGGTGCCGAAAAAGGTGCAGTCACTGGAATTCTATAAACGGCATAACCACCGTCTCCTCCAGCTCCACCAGCTCTTCCTTGGCTTGAAGTTCCGCCAGCTCCACCGCCTCCGCCAGTAGCGTAAACAATTAATTCTGTAGTTGCTGGGTTAGCAGTAAAAGTTCCAGATCCAGGACCTGTAGCCATAAAGTTTGGTGTAAACCCTTTACTACCTCCTGCTCCAGTGGATGCTGCTGTCAAACGACCTTGAGCATCAACAGTTATACTTGCAGAAGTATAAGATCCTGCAGTGACTGAAGTGTTAATTAATTGATCCGCTCCAACAGCATCGTCTGCAATTTTATCTTGAGTAACTGCATCATTATTAATAGTAGCGGTAACAACTGCGTTGTCAGAAATTTGTGCTGCTCGAATTGCATCGTCAGCTATTTTTGCATTTGTAATTGCATCGTCAGCTACTTGAGCAGTCCCTATAGTTCCACCCAATGTATCAAGTGATACCTCAGTTAAATTTGTACCATCTGAATAAGCAGCATAAATTTTTTGTGCATCTGGACTAAACCCAGTTCCTGAAGCTGTTTTGATTGTAAGGTTAGATGGGTTTGTTACTCCCGTGCAATCAAAGATATAAAATTTTTCTATTGAATCTGGAATAGTACAAACTGTGCTAGCTGCAATCGTTGCAGTTGCAAATTTAATAACTAAATTTCTTGCATTAGACAAAGCACCATCAGACATTGCAAGTGCAAGAGTACCACCAGATGAAAGAGTTACTTGTTCAAAACCTGCAATAGCTTGTTGTACTAAATTTAAATTTGTATTTGTTTTATCACCCCATGTACCAGCGTTTTCACCGGTTACCATTAGTTCTAATTTTAGATCACTTGAATAACTAGATGCCATAAAAAATTCTCCTTAATAATTTCACATTTTACATTAATTAGGCAGCCAAATCAACTACCGTCCATGTATTAGATACCCCTAAATCTATTTCTGCCCAAGCAGTTGTTGCTGGACTTCCCACAGAAGCTGACATTTGAATGCCTGAAACGTCTATTCCAGCTTCACCTGTAGCTGTTACAGATCCAATAGAACCTGTCATCGAAGTTCCTGTAACAGGATAAACATTAGCTTGTTCTTCTTCTCCTAAAGTCATTGTAATACTTTGTCCAGTTACTGGTTCAGTAGTTGTTTGCTCTAATGCAATTGTGCCTAGGGTAAACGTTGCTTGCACTCCTGTGACTTCTGCAATAAATTTAGGCTCAGGTACCACTTGACCTATTGATCCTGATAATGAAATACCTGAAGGTTCTGCTTTAGCGTCTCCAGTAAGAGTAACGCTTCCTAATGTAAAATCTAATTGATCTTCAGCTGCGTTAACAACAGTTCCAAAATCTCCAACTAATGAAATTATTCCTTGCGTAGAAGTAAGAGATTGACCTGTAACTGAAACTGTTACATCAGTTATTCCTGCTTCTTCACCAATAGAGGATGTTAAACTCTGTCCTGTTAATGCAACAGAATAGTTTACACCCCAAGCAAATTCTCCCCATGCTGATCTACCCCAACCTTCTCCTGTTAGTGTAGATTCATCTACGGTGGCTGCTCCAATGCTTGAAGTTATTGAGGATCCAGTTGTGAGTGCACCTATTCCAGATACTACTTGACCTACACTGAAAGATCCTAAATTTCCACTTAATGAAACTGAAACAGAAGATCCTCCAACAGATGTTCCTTGAGAAGATGTGATTTGTGATCCAGTTACATCAATATCTGCGTTAGCTGTAATTGATTCTAAAGAACCTATGCTTGAAGTAAGTGATATTCCTGTAGCAGAAATATCAACGTGACCTTGATCTCCCCAAACTCCTGATCCCCAAGATAATCCACCCCAGACATTTGATTCAATATCAAATATACCACCCATGCCAATCCCATGAACATAACACAGATAATAAAAATCAGTTGCTGATGCTGGAGTTACTTCAACATATCGTGTTGTTGCAGCATTAAAAGTTGTTGTGTTGGTATAGTTAGCTTGATTACTTGAACCATCGAGATAATAAGTTACACCAGAAGAAATAATTCCAGAGGTGCTTGTGTTTGTAGAAAAAATTAATGGGTGGCCATCATTGGTAGCTTCGCTTTGATCAAATCTTAAAGTCCCACCTTCTACCCAATTTACTGTTCCAGGTCCTGTAGAATTTCTAGATCCGTTTAAATAAAAAACGTTTCCTGTTCCACCGCCATATAGGTTTCCTGAAGCTACGGTTACTGTATAAGTATACTCTGCCATAGCTTCAGTACCTTAAATTATGCTAATCTCAATATAGCTGCTGAAGTTGTGAATGCAGGGAACTGTATAGTAAACGTTCCTGAAGTTGCAGTCTTGTCTCCACCAAAATCTAATACAGCAACAGCGTCAGTAGTATTTGATCCTCCGTCAGTTGTTGTGTTGTAGATTAAAGCACCTCTTGCAGTAAGAGTTACGTTTTGAAAAGATAAATCAGCAAAATCTGTAATAGCTACAGATGATGAAACTTTTACACCTTGATTTACCAAAGCTTTACCTCCCGCTGAGTAGTTAGATGAAGTCACTTCTGTGTTTGATCCACCACCAGGGTTTGTAGAATAGTTTTCAGTTGATTTACCTAAAGTTGCAGAACTTGTGTACATCGCTAACTTATAAGTGTCAGAAGATGTATCAAAGTCGTGCTTTCCTTGTAGTAATTCTTTTTTAAAAGAATCACATATTGCGTTTGTTGTTATTGCCATAATTGGCCTCCTTATTAATTTGTGTTTGGAGTAGGACTTGGAACCTGTATTCTAGGAACTCCGTCATCATACTCAGCTCGTCTTCTTCTACCCATTTGTTGTAGGGCAAAATTCTGTACTTCTTCATTGTACTTCTTTTCATAAAGATTGTACATATCCATGGGACCTTTTAGAAACCTAAAACACTCTGTTAACACACCATGTAACAACATAGATTCTTGATATTTAGCAAGATAAGTTTGATTCGTAGAAGTAAATTCAGGTGGATCTTTTATATAGTTAATTTGTACTGTATCAGCCGCAGCTGGTGTAGGTGCCACTATGATGTTAAATTCATCCCAATTAGCATAATACTTTGGTTGTCCTTGTGTACCAGTCCCATTAAACTCTGATATAAAACTTGTATCTCTTTTTTCTAAAAAAGTTCTGTTACCACTCGAATCTAAATGTTCAATAGATCTCAAAACTAAAACATCTGAAGGTAGTGTTACAGCTCTATTTCCTGCAGTAAAATTAGAATTTGCATATTTTCTTAGATCGTCATAATCTACTTTACCTGCTATATCTAATTCTACATTTCTTATAAATTCTTGTATTTGTGAATCAGAGAAAACATTACTTGAAACCTCTGTATAGTTTCTTACTTGTGTCAAAAAATTTGAATGGGTTATTGCCATTATGTAATACTTACCTCCACTTGACCTACATTAGAAAGAAGTTCTCTTCTTCTATTTTGCAAAGACGGATCTTCAGGAATCATACTATGGTTTATTGAAGTTGTTCCGTTTCTTGTTATTTCAAAATCTTGTGTTTTAAATGCAAAGTCTCCAGGTAAAGATAAATTTGCTACACCAACAGATGCACCTCCTGAATCTGATATAGTTATATCATTTGAAAATTTTAATGAAGGTTGTTGAAATTTCATGTTTCTTGTATTTTGTAAGGCTATGGCATCAGCAGTTGTATGTTTTCTTCTTATCTGTGGATGTTTAGGTTCAAATTCAGAATAATGTACTAAAGATCCATTCCATTCTTTTACCATCTCTGTGTAAGGAAATGCCATTCCAGATCTGTCAGATATAGCTTGTGATCTTTTACCTGTTGCGTATTTTGCCATTTTATATTCCTTGTGGGTAGAAAGATTGAGGAGTTATATAAGTAGAAGCTCTTTGACCATCTTCATCAAGAGCTCTTTTTAGTTGATCCTCATAAATTAATTTATTTTGTTGCACAAGTTGTGGTGCATTTTTCATAGCAAGGTAATAAGCTAAACCTGCAACCATACATGGTAAAAATCTAAAAACTACATCGGCTTCATTTGTATAAGCTCCAGCATCCTCAATTCTTTTAATTACATAATATTTTAAAGTTGTATAAGTATTTAAATCTGGTGCTTGGTAAAGATATATTTTTGGTGTCGTTTCTCTTTCCACATAATATTGAGATGGTTGCCCTGTAGCTAATTTATTTGGTAAAGCTGCATATGCAGATCTATCAATTTTTGTTAAAGATACATCTTGTGTGCTAGCACCATCAGAAGCTGCTGCAGTAGATGAAATAAAAGCTTCAAGCACATCACTAACAGGTGCACTAACACTATATTCTGCTTGCCCTGAGACTAACGCATTTTCGTGAAGAGCTACCTTCCATAAATGAATACCTCTATTAGCCCATTCAGCAAATAATAAATTTAAACTTATTCTTGCAGATTTAAGACTATGACCACTAGTTGTAGTCATACCACATCTTTCGTATGCTTCTTGAATTATTTCTTCTATTGAAAGGTCAAAACTAGTAGTCCCTGAAGTTGCCATTATTATCCTTTTTACGGTTGTACAATTTCTTGGATTGTACCACTTTTTGACTAAACTTTGAAGACCTTAGACTTTTTGCTATATAATTTTGAGATGACACGTTTTTTCTTCTTTTTTTCATCTCTAGCCCCTCTAAGTTTTCCCTCAATTTGTTTTGGTGTTTGTGATCTTGTAATGGCCATAACTAATTATATCATTTTTAAACTTACATTTCCAGCTATTGTTTCACAATCGTCAGTTTTTTTTACCATATGAGTTAAAAAACTTGGAAAAACTATCATTTGACCTTGTGTGCATTTCGGCTCAAATATATCTTGTATTGGTTTGTACGGAGAATTTATATAGTAACTTTCTATGAGGTCTACAGCAGGATTCAAAAAAACTGTTTTTGATTCATTTATTTTTTTGTAGATAATGAAAGAAAAATGTGAACCAGGATGTGCATGAGATTCTTGAAAATCTCCTTCTTTATAATGATTCTCCCATATCTGATCTAATATTATTTTATAATTGACTGTAATTTTTAACAAAGAACTTATTTCACGCAGTATATATTCTAAACTACCTGCCTCTAACATGTGCTGTGAATTCAAAGAACTTGGGGTTTCTGACAACCAAGTATTGTTTATTTCTTTTACCGACAATTTTATTTTTTTTAGATCTATATTTGTAATGTAGATGGGTATAGAAAATAGATCTATTTTCATACAAGATCTTTTGCTTTTCCTATTATTGGTTTGTATTTAGTTTTTCCTTCTGATTTGTATGCGTGCAGGAATTGTTTTCTTGGTTGGTCAGTAGTATAGCTACAATGTATCCATCCACTGTTTGGCTCACCTGGTGTATAGAACTCAAGTATGAGCTGGTCATAGTCCAAGTTTTGGTTGATCCAGTCAGCTAGTTCTGCATTGTCTGTGCCCATACATTCGAAATCGGCCGCCTCAGCTTTAGCATGCTGTGAATTTACAGAGCTACCTATTTTAAGGCATAGCTGTTCGCTACGGAAACCGCTAGTCACCTTGACCCTGCCAAAGTGATCACGTACTGGCTGTAAAATATTTTCACAAAGGTCTTTTA
>Ga0098042_1000129_pt1 | contig 26539 bp, 33 predicted proteins | sample 9_EtaG_FD_75066 | JGI IMG/M metagenome (GOLD analysis project Ga0098042, IMG submission 75066) | Marine viral communities from the Subarctic Pacific Ocean - 9_ETSP_OMZ_AT15188 metaG | ecosystem: Environmental > Aquatic > Marine > Oceanic | place: Pacific Ocean | collected 2015-01-10
AACCGATGGTCTGGAACCCGCTGAATTGCCGGACCAGAATCAGAACAATCTGCCAAGCCTACCGGACCGTGAAGACGAAGGCAGCGATACCGGAGCCGATGATGAATTGCTCGGCGGCGCGTAGGAAGCATTCCATGAAATTACCCAAGCCAATCTCCGCCGCGCGATGGATCGCCGGCATTACGGCCTTGTGCCTCGCCGCCGCATGCCAGAGCCAGCCTACGACTCTGGTCGTCGAAGCCGTTGCACCCGTCGAAACGGTTGAACCGGTCGCGGTGGCAACGGAACTCGACACAACCGAACCAGACGGCCCGATCACCAATCAATGGGGCGGCGTCATCCCAGACGCCAAACCGACGACGCCCATAGACAATGGCGCGCTCGGCGAAATCGAGTAGTTCATGCACCACTTTACTTATCAGGATGGCAGCCTTCATTGCGAGGGCGTGAATCTCAACAAGATTGCAGATGAGGTCGGCACACCCTGTTATGTGTATTCGTCCGCAACCCTGGTGCGACATGCCCGCGTCATCGCGGCGGCGTTTGAGGGGCAGGATTGCCTGATCGCCTTTTCGGTAAAGTCGAATGGCAATATTGGCGTCCTGTCGACACTTGCCCGCGAAGGCTGCGGCGCAGACGTGGTCAGCGGCGGCGAGTTGCAGCGCGCCCTCAGGGCAGGCATCCCGGCCGAGCGGATAGTGTTCTCAGGTGTCGGCAAGACCGCCGAGGAAATGCAGCTGGCCCTGCGTGCAGGCATTCACCAGTTCAATGTCGAAAGCGCCGCAGAGCTTCGGCGCTTGTCAGAGGTTGCCAGCATGACCGGCGCAGAAGCGCCTGTGGCCATCCGGGTCAATCCGGATGTCGCGGCCGGCGGTCATCCGAATATCTCTACCGGCAAGAAAGGCGACAAGTTCGGCGTGCCGTGGAGCGATGCGGAAGACCTCTATGCTGAAGCCGCCACCCTGCCCGGCATCCGGATTGTGGGCGTTGATGTACATATCGGCAGCCAAATCGGCGATCTTGTCCCGATGCGCGCCGCGTTCGAAAAGGTCGTGGGCCTCACCAAACGCCTGCGTGAGGCCGGTCATGATATCGGCCGGATCGATCTCGGCGGTGGGTTGGGCATCCCCTACAAGGACAGCGACGCGCCAGCCCCGCCATCTGATTACGCGTCGATGATCGCTGAGGTGACACAGGATCTCGGCGTTCAGGTCATTCTAGAGCCCGGCCGCGTGATCACGGGTAATGCAGGAGTCATGCTCAGCACGGTTCTTTATGAAAAAGCCGCGCCGGAGACGGATTTCCTGATCATTGATGCAGGCATGAACGACCTCATGCGTCCGGCGCTTTATGATGCGCACCACGACATTCTGCCGCTCAATCAGGCTGGTGCAGGCGCAGAGCGCAAGACCTACGATGTGGTTGGCCCGATCTGCGAGTCGACCGACAAGTTTGCCAAGGGCCGCGAAATGACTGCTGTCCGCCCCGGTCAGCGGATCGCGTTCATGTCTGCAGGTGCCTATGGCGCTGTGCTGTCATCCTCTTACAATGCAAGACCGCTGGTTCCGGAAGTGCTGGTAAACGGGTCGTCATTTGACATCATCCGTCGCCGCCCGGACTTTGAAGAAATGATCGCCCTCGAAAAGGTTCCTGATTGGCTCACAAAGACGGCATGAAGGCGCTCAACGCCAAGGTTTCCGCCACGCGGCGGAAGCTGACGGTCTACGCCTTTTTCAAGGCGTTCTGGCCCTTCCTGACCTTTGTTGCGATCTTTCTCGCCATCGCCTTGGCGGGCGTCATTGATCGCATGGGCTCGGCCATGGCCGCTGTGGCGACGATCCTGTTTCTCGGCGGGTCTATCCTCTTCATCCTGCAAGGCGGACGGCGCTATACGCCTGTCAGCCGCGAGGATGCAGCTCGCCTGCTCGACCGACAGTCAGATCTGCGGCCTGTCTCGTCGCTAACCGACCGCCCGGCGAGCGCGAGCCGAGGATCCCAGAAGCTGTGGCAGAAGCATCGCCTGCGCCTTCTGAAAGAAGCCCAACGCCTGAAACTGCCGTCCCTGTCGCGCGAGTGGAGCCGCCTTGATCCTTACTGGATGCGCGCGGTCCTTCCGGCGCTTCTGGTCCTGATGGGCGTTTTTGCGGGTACGGATGCGAGCGCGCGCCTGCATCGCGCCCTGTTTCCAGATTATGGCGCCCTGGTTGGTGCAGACGGCATGGTGGTCGAAGCGTGGATCACGCCCCCTGAACACACGGGCCGCGCACCCATTTTCCTCACGCCGGAATTGCAAAATGTCCGCGTGCCGGAGGGCTCGGAAGTCACCTTGCGCACCGAAGCGCATAGCGCGCCGAAATTGGTTCTGAAGGGCGAAGCGACACGTAAGCAGAAATTCGAACCGACCCCCGATGGCGCCTTTGAAGCGCGCGCCCGGATCATGGAAGACACGCGCCTGTCGGTAAACTGGTGGGGCGAGCGCGCAAGCTGGCGCCTACTGACCTCGCCCGATGATGCCCCTGAGGCCCGCTTCGTGAAAGCGCCTGAAATGGGCCGGCAAGACCGGACCGAAATTTCCTGGTCGATTTCTGATGACTATGGCGTCTCGGCCCTGGAATTGCGGATCACTCTGCAAACCCCAAATCCAGCCGCGCCAGATGACGCAGACCATGTCGCCGTGCCGTTATCTGGTGCGGCGCCGACATCGGCCGAGGACATAACCCAACTGGACCTGACCCGTCATCGCTGGGCTGGTATGCCGGTGACGCTGCGCCTGGTCGCCACAGATGGGGCGGGACAGACCGGCCTGAGCGAACCGGTCGACTTCAAGCTGCCGGAAAAACTGTTTCTCGATCCGATCGCGCGCGTTGCTCAGGAAGTGCGTGTGACTGTGCTGCGCGAACCTCGCGACTATGCAGAGCTGGCAAAGAATGAAGACGCATTGCGCCAGGATGCACTGAATGTCACGGCGTCAAACCGCCTCGGGACCGCCCCGCCTGATATCCAGAAGGCCGCCCTGATGCTCGATGCCATGACCTATAAAGGCGAGCGTTACATTCGCGATCAGGGCGTGTACCTCACTTTCCGGACAGCCAAGGGTATTCTGGATGCAGCGGCCACGAAGGATGAGGCCGAACAGGTTGATCCCCTGCTCTGGGCACTAGCTCTGCGCGCGGAGTATGGCAGCGCCGCAGATGCCCTGAGACGGCTGGAAGCGGCGCGGCGTGCACTGGAGCAGGCCTTGCGGGACGGGGCCTCTGAAGACGAGATCAAGCAGCGGATGGAAGCCTTCCGTGATGCGGCCAATGAATACCTCGCTGCCAAGATGGCCGAGGCTATCGCGAATGGCGGCGAGCAGCCGCAAATGCAGATGGATCAGGAAGCGATGTCCGGTGGGCCCGATCTCGGCGGGCAGGATTTCGAAGACATGCTGAATGCGCTGCAGGACCTCACGGAGACCGGCGCAACGGATCAGGCCCGGCAGCTGCTTTCCGACATCACGAACATGCTGCAGAATCTCGAATTCCAGCAGGGTCAGTCCGGCTCGGGTGGCATGCCGGGCATGCCCGGTCAGCAAGCCGATGGCGAACAGGAAGACCTGCCGCCCGAAGAACAGGAACTGACCGATGCCATGCGGCGTCTGTCGGAAATCCTGCGGGAACAGCGCCAGCTGAATGATGACACGCTGGCCCAGGAACGTGGCGAGCGTCCCGGCCAGTCTGGACAGGAACAGGGCGGCCAACAGCCAGGCCAGCAGTCCGGGCAACAGTCTGGCACGCAGCAGGGACAGGATTCCGGTCAACCCGGTGGCGGAGAAGCCGGTAGCGGTCAGACTGAAGCCCCACAAGGCGGCGGCGAGGAGAACGGCGAACGCCCCGGTAGCGGCGGCGGCGAATTTGCCGAAGGCAATGAGGGCGAAGGTACAGGGCCGGGACAATCGGAGTCACTTGCCGAGCGACAAGCCCGGCTGGGACGGCTGGTTGAGGAGTTCGCCCGCGAACAGGGTCTGGGCGCCGGAATCGAGGGCGAGAACGCCCTGGAAGGCCGGGTCGATCCGGACGCGTTGGAAGATATTCGGCGCGCCCAGAGACAGGCTGAAGATGCGCTTGAGCGTGGCAATGAGCGCAGGGCGGCACGTAATCAGGAAATGGCAACAAATGCCTTGTCTGAAATTTCGCGTGACCTTGCCGAACGGCTCGACACGCTGGAGCGAGAACGCAACGGACAGGACGCCCAGCAAAGCGACCCATTTGGGCGCCCATCGGGCGGGCCGGGAAACAGCGGTGAAGAGGTCAATATTCCGGACGCCACCGAACGCCAGCGCGCCAAGGACATCCTGGAAGAATTGCGCCAACGCTACAATGAATCCGATGATGAGGAAGAGCGCGAATACCTTCGCCGCCTGCTCGACCGGTTCTGACCTTGCCCTCCCGTCCATTCCCCGCCTTGATGCGGGCGAGGACGGGAGAACATGATGGCTGAACGCTGGACCTACACACATGGCCTGAAGGATCTGGGAAACGGGCTCTATGCCTGGCTGCAGCCGGATGGCGGATGGGGTTGGTCCAATGCTGGCCTGATCCGGGACGGTGACCAGTCTCTGCTCGTGGACACGCTGTTCGACATGCCGCTTACCCGCACCATGCTGGGTGCGATGCAGGATGCGACCGGTCTTGCGGCAGAGGACATTGGTGTCATCGTCAATACGCACGCAAATGGCGATCATTGCCATGGGAATGGCTGCTGTCCGCAGGCGGAGATAATTACGTCAGAGGCCAGCGCCAGGGAAATGATCGAAGTCCCGCCTGCCATGCTTGCCCAGTTCAAAAAGCTCGGCGGACAGCTCGGGCCTGCCGGCAGCTATTTTGCCGACATCTTTGCGCCGTTCGATTTCGATAGTGTGGAAGAGCGCGCGCCGACTCAGACATTTACAGGCCAAATGGACTTGAAAGTCGGTGACAAGGCGATTGAGTTGATTGAAGTCGGCCCGGCTCATACAGCTGGCGATGTGCTGGTGCATGTGCCGGATGACAAGACGGTCTTCACCGGCGACATCCTGTTCATTGAAGGCACTCCACTGATGTGGGCTGGCCCGGTCTCCAACTGGATCGGCGCTTGCAACCGAATTTGCGAGATGGATGTCGATGTTATCGTTCCTGGGCATGGTCCGGTGACGGACAAGGCGGGTGTGCGACGCGTTGCCGAATATCTGAAATTCGTCGACACAGAAGCGCGCAAGCGATTTGAAGCTGGTCTAAGTGCGCGCGACGCTGCGCTGGATATTGCCCTCGGGGACTATTCAAGCTGGGGCGACGCCGAACGCATCGCCGTCAATGTCGATACGCTCTACCGGGAGTATCGCGGGGACGGCGTGGTTACACCCGTGATCGAATTGTTCGGCCTGATGGCTGAAGTGCAAGAGACACAGCGCGCCTAGCGGTTGGCGCCCGGCACCCATTTCACATCATCTGCGCCATTATTGTTTGCGACACGGCCTGCGACGAAAATCCAGTCTGACAAGCGATTGATATAGGCAAGCGCCTCAGGGCTGACGATTTCGTCTTCCATCGCAAATACTTCCGCCACTTCCCGCTCGGCCCTGCGGCACAGCGTCCGCGCGACATGGAAGTGCGCGGCGAGATCACTGCCGCCCGGCAGGATGAAGCTGTCCAATGGGGCGAGATGCTCGTTCATCGCGTCGATTTCGGTTTCAAGCCGTTGCACCTGACTTTCAATGATGCGCAACGGAGTCCATTCCAGCGGCTTGCCCCGCTCTGGCGTGGCAAGGTCGGCGCCGAGATCAAAGAGGTCATTCTGGATACGGCGGATGGCGGCAAGCATATCACCCTCGGCCTTGAGCGCGGCCACACCGAGGGCGGCATTGGTCTCGTCCACCGTGCCATAGGCCACAACACGCGGGTGCCATTTATCAACAGGCTCACCCGTCGAAAGGCGTGTCTTTCCCTTGTCTCCGGAGCGCGTGTATATCTTGTCGAGCTTGACCATGTTGCTACCCTCAGAATCCTATCTTGATGGCACCAACCACCATGCCGAGACCGACGAGCAGCGCGATCACGATAGCCTGTACCAGAACCCGCAGGCGCATAAGCTTGTTGGAACGGCTTGCCTGATTGTCATCGGTCCGCGCCAGATTGGCGATGCCGAGCCCCAGCACGATTACCAGCGCCGCAAGCGCGATGTAGAAGCCTGTCATCAGAATGGTTTGCATGAGGCAGCCTTTCAATCAGCATGAAGGTGAGAGCATAGAGCGCGACAGACGGTTTGCCACGCGCAAAGCGTCGCGGGGATCAGCTGCCGCTTTCCATGCGTTCCGCCAGAGACGTAATCCGGCTTGCTGCCTTGACCAGGGCTTCGGCGGCCCTGGCTTCGCTGGTGGCGCTGCCGGGCGCTGAGCGGCGCGCTGAATCCAGTTCGTCCAGCAAGGCCAGCGCCGTGATCAGCAGAAGGCGCTCATCGCCAATATCACCCACCGCGCCTGCGATCTGGGTAACTCGCGCGTCGAGTTGTTTCGACAGGGCCTCGATACGGCTTTCCTGTCCGGGCGCGCAGGCAATGGAATAGGACCGGCCGCGCAACTGGATATCCGCTTTAGCCATCCTGCTGCCCTTCCCGGCCGATCGCCGCGCGGACTTCTTCAATGGCTGAGCCAAGTGCTTCGCTCGCCTCGTCGGCAAGCGCCTGCAATTGCTGCTCACGCGCCAGCGACGCATCAAGCTGCTGGGCAAGGTCAGAACGGTCAGAAACGAGAGCGGCAAGCTCAGCTTTGATCACGTCCGGATTGCCGGCGCGGGCCATCAGACTGTCGAGCGCGCCTTCCAGTCGTGACAACGCCTCGTCGAGCTGGCGGATGGCAGGATCGATTTCACTCATATACACAATGAAGTAACGGTATTATCCCAATCCGCCAAGCGACTTGACGCAACGGCCTTAGTCTGGCCTACGACTTCCGCAAACCAAAGGAGACCAGCAGAATGGCTGTCACGAACCGCGACATGGCTAATGCCGTCCGCGCCCTATCCATGGACGCCGTCGAGGCGGCCAAATCAGGTCATGTTGGCCTGCCGCTCGGCATGGCAGATGCTGCAACCGTACTGTTCCGGAAATTCCTGAAATTTGACCCTACCCAGCCTGACTGGCCGGACCGAGACCGGTTCATTCTGTCGGCGGGCCACGGCTCGATGTTGATCTATTCGCTGTTGCACCTCACTGGGTACAAATCTGTCAGCCGGGACGACATCCGCAATTTCCGTCAGCTGGGCGCCAATACGCCGGGCCACCCGGAAAACTTCGTCACCAAAGGCGTTGAGACGACCACAGGCCCGCTTGGCCAGGGCATCGCCACCGCCGTCGGCATGGCGATGGCAGAGCGCCATCTGAATGCGCGCTTCGGCGACGACCTCGTTGACCACAAGACGTATGTGATTGTTGGCGATGGCTGCCTGATGGAAGGCGTCAGCCAGGAAGCGATCACGCTCGCGGGCCACATGAAGCTCGACCGCCTGATCGTCCTCTGGGACGACAATTCGGTCACCATCGACGGCAACATCGATGTCGCAGATTCCACCGACCAGTGCGCACGGCTTGAAGCCTCCGGCTGGATCACCCGCAAAGTGGACGGCCATGACGAGAAAGACGTCGAGGCGGCCCTGAAATGGGCCCAGAAACAGAAGCAGCCTGTTTTCCTCGCGATCAAGACCATCATCGGGTATGGCGCGCCGAAGCTGGCCGGTACCGGCAAGGCTCATGGCGGTCCTTACGGCCCCGACGAGATCGCCGGTATCCGTAAGAACATCGGCTGGCCTCACGCGCCATTCGAAATTCCAGACGCCATCGAAAAAGCCTGGAAGAAAGTCGGCGAGCGTGGCGTTGAGGCTCGCAAGGCCTGGAAAGAGCGTCAGATGGCCTCCCCGCACAAGGGTGAGTTCAATGCGGCCATGGCCGGTCGCCTGCCGAAAAATCTCTCAAAGGCGATCATCAAACACAAGAAGGCTGTGGTTGAAGGCGGCGAGAAGAAAGCCACCCGTCAATGGAGCGGCGCGGCACTGGAAGTCATCACCAATCTCGTGCCCGAAACGGTTGGTGGTTCAGCTGACTTGACGGGGTCCAACAATACTCGGACCTCTTCAACCACGGCAATGACACCGTCTGACTGGGCCGGTCGTTATGTCCATTATGGTGTTCGCGAACACGGTATGGCTGCGGCGATGAACGGTATGGCGTTGCATGGCGGCATCATCCCCTACTCCGGCACATTCCTGGTTTTTGCAGACTATAGCCGCGCCGCGATCCGCCTCGGCGCCCTGATGGGCGCACGCGTGGTACATGTCATGACCCATGATTCCATTGGTCTTGGCGAAGACGGCCCGACCCACCAGCCGGTTGAGCAAGTCGCCTCGCTCCGCGCCATGCCGAATATGCGGGTCTTTCGCCCTGCAGATGGCGTTGAAACGGCCGAGTGTTGGGAAGTGGCGCTCAGCAATGCCGAAGGCCCCGCCACAATGGCACTGACCCGGCAAGGCTTGGCCCCGTCGCGCAAGGAGCATACGGACGAAAACCTCAGCGCGCTCGGTGGCTATGTGATCTCGCCATCAGGTGTGAAGTCGCGCGAATCTGCCGTGCTGATCGCGACCGGTTCGGAAGTGGAGATCGCCCTTCAGGCCCAGGCCGACCTTGCCAAAGAGAAGATCCATGTCCGCGTTGTGTCGATGCCATGCATGGAATTGTTTGCCGAGCAGGACGAGAAATACCAGCGCGACACACTCGGGGGTGACCTGCCAAAAGTGGCTGTTGAAGCCGGCGTGCGCTTTGGCTGGGACCGCTGGCTTGGACCTAAAGGTGCCTTTGTCGGCATGGACGGTTTTGGAGCGAGCGCGCCTTACCAGAAACTGTATGAACACTTCGGCATCACCGCAGACAAGGTGGCCGAGGCAGTAAAGAATCTGATCTAACTGGTCTTGAATAGGTCCATCTGGCGAGGATCAATGTAGCGTTTACGGCGTGGTTTGGTCCGGCCAGACCGGAAATAGAGATCATCGGTATGATCTTCCACCGGCGGCTGTTCAGCCGCCGGTTTTTTCTTGGATGCCTTTGGCAAAGGCATGATCCCCGCCTGATCGTCCAGCCTCCACCAGGTCACAGCCAGGACAGGGTTGCCCTCATTGTCTTCGTATTTTTGGAGATGCCCGTGTGGGCCATTTTCACCTGCATGCGATGACAAGTAGGCCTCGGCCTCTTCTTCGGTGACATCTATCCAATCGGTCGCGAGCGAGTCGATCTTGTGCTCTGGCACCAAGGCTTCGGCCTCTGCGCGTGTACGCGCCACCTTCACGCCCGGCTTCAGGGCGTCTTCTACACGTGTCGCAATGGGAAAGGCATGACTCATGAGGGTCAGGTAAGCAAGCCCGGTGCCGCCGTCCAGCCAGTATCTGCCGACTGGGTCAATCGCATGGCCGCCAGACGTGCCAGTCGCAGGGTGACGGCCTTGCGCCGAGCTGCCGACAATTTGTCTTCTGGCGCCGCCCGAACTACCGCCCCGCCAAATGCGTCGGCCACGATCAAGCCGGTTTCATCCGGGATCAGATCGTGCGGAAAATCGTTGGCGACCGCGAAATAGAGTTGGTCGCAATAAGGCAAATATTCCGGCCATTTAGAATCCGCGCGGAAATCGGCAATTGAGGATTTCACCTCTACGATCCATATCTCACCGGACAGGCCAATCACCGCGATGTCCGCTCGGCGATTGTTGGCTAGGCTCATTTCCGTCACGCCAAAAAAGCCGAGCCCGCCGAGCAAGCGCCGGGTTCCTCGGACGATTTCGCCCGCCCGCGTGTTCGGAACACCAAGATCTGCCAGATCCGTCATGAGTCCTTCAATTTTGTTCGCCCAATGTTCCGAAAACCGTAAGGTCGATGCCACCTACAGGTCAAGCCCACGCTGCGTCGGTGATCGCGCTCTCCATAAAGTGATTAAAATCGGGAACGAATCTGATCCAGCGCGCGCTCTTGCCCGTAGAGACTGTGTTAGTTTGGCAACAAGCCACCTCGCAGAAGGAGATGACCCGTCATGGCAAACGCCTATAGCTCCAATGGCCCGGCGGATCGATCATACGTCAAGAAGGCCATGAAGACCCCCATGCTGGAAGCCGAGCATGAACTGGAACTGGCCCGGCGCTGGCGCGAGGAAGAAGATGAACGCGCACTTCATGAGTTAACTCGCGCCTATCTCCGCCTTGTCATCGCAATGGCCTCGAAATTCCGCCATTACGGCCTTCCCATGCCGGACCTCGTCTCCGAAGGGAATGTCGGCCTGATGATGGCCGCGGCCCGCTTTGAGCCCGATCGCAAGGTGCGCTTCTCAACCTATGCGAGCTGGTGGATTCGTTCTTCCATTCAGGATTTTGTGCTTCGCAACTGGTCTATCGTACGAACAGGTACGACCTCTTCACAGAAATCTCTCTTCTTCAACTTGCGTCGCCTGCGCGCCCGAATCGATGATACTGGCGACGGTGTGATGACCAAGGAAAACCGAACCTGGATCGCCGAACATCTCGGCGTGCCGGAACGGGATGTCGAAAACATGGCGTCGCGCCTATCTGCGTCTGACCGATCCCTGAACGCACCCATGGCCGTTGATGGCGACGGTGAATGGCAAGACTTGCTGCCTGATGCCGCGCCGATTCCGGAGCAACAGGTGATGGAATCGCGCGACTCGACACGCCGGAAGGAGTGGATCGCCAATGCGCTGAAAGCACTTAACCCCCGTGAGACGCACATCATCATGCAGCGACGCCTGTGCGAAGACTCCGTCACGCTGGAAACGCTAGGCCACGAACTTGGAATCTCCAAAGAACGTGTACGGCAGATCGAACATCAGGCACTTGGCAAACTGCGTCGCGCGCTCGAACGTATTGTGGGAGACCCGGACGAATCCGGCCTGCTGCCCGGCACCTAATTGGTTGGAGCTTCCACCAATTCAAAATTGAGCGGGTGGGATATTTCCATCTCGTCCCCTCGCACATAGCCGCGCGCCAATACACCCAGCCCCAGCGCCTCCTGGCACAAAGATGCCGCGGCCGTCTGGATCTGCAGCCGGAGTGCCGAGTTCTGCAGCGACAAGTCACAGACTGCACCAAACCCTTCAGCTCCCCGCATACCGGATACCTGTCCGCGCACGAGCTGGAAGCCTTCATAGGCCTTCGGTAAATCGCTGGCATAGGGAATGCGGTATTCCACAGCACGCCACAGGCCGATCTCCTCGCGACGCGCATCACGCTCAAACTTCAGCAAGGGCGCATTTGCCGCCGCAGTGTCCGGGTAAACACGCACGCGGGCCCCGCCCCTCTTCACCATCTCGGCGTTAAGCCAGAACGTCGGCCCAAGCGCGTCAACAGTCTGGGCATGAGCCAGTGCCCGGTCGTAGCGGTCACGCGTCAGGCCCCCATAGTGGAGCTGGACTTCCCGGCCGAGCACCATGTCTTCCATCATGCGCTTGGACTCGGTATGATAAGGTTGTGGTGCGCGATCCCGGTAACCTCCCGAAGGCGCCTCGATCCCGACTAGCCGCACGCTTTGCCCGGTATCGAGTACGATCGTGTCACCATCAACAACGCGCACAACCCGGCCGCGCTCTCCCGGCTCCAGACTGTCCAGCGGACCCGGCGCACCGCACGCAACAAGGGTCATGCAGACCACCAACCCCACCTTCAATCGCGCCATACCACTCGCCCATCCTCAGCGTCGCAGCGTAGAGCCGCCAATTGGCGACTTCAATCCTTCCGGTTATTCCCGTATAGCCGACCCTACTCAAGCGGTCCCGTAGCTCAGCAGGATAGAGCAACAGATTCCTAATCTGTAGGTCGCGCGTTCGAATCGCGCCGGGATCGCCATAAATACTTTAAATACAATGTATTATAGAATCGAAGACGTTAGCGGTTGCTCATAAATTGCTTCGTGGTAACTATATGGTAACCGGAGGCTAAAAAACCGTGGGGAAACTTCGCCTTACCGACACTTGGCTTTCGGCCGTGACCGACCCCGGAGAGTATTCCGATACGATCGAATCCTGCCTGAAAGTGAGGGTCGCGAAGTCCGGTTCGAAAACATTTTCCGCGGTGCGGAAGCTGGGCGGCAAGGCGGTTCGGGTCCGCATTGGTGCGTATCCGGATATTGGTTTGCGAGAGGCGAGACTTCGGGCAGGAGAGTTCCGGCAGATGCGCGCCCTCGCGCCGACGCCAACTGCCAGAGCGGAGGAACTGGCTGATGCCGTGTCAGCATCTGCAGCCACTTTCTTCGAAGACTATGTCGCAGACATGAAGAGCCGGGGTGTCGCCTCTGCGGGGCGCGTACGAGGGGTCCTCATCGATGGCAAATACGCCTTGCTTCCGTTTCTCGTGGCGCGATATGGGGGCATGCCGCGCGCCGGAGATGTGACCGTCCAGGACCTGCAGGCATGGATGGCGGAAAGCTATGCGCGGAGCCCGGGATACGCGGCCCACCTTCGATCCTACATCGTCACTGCCTGGAAATGGGCGGTTAAGAACCGCTACGATTTTCGAGGAAGCGCCAGAGACTATGGCATCACGTCAAATATCGCCGAGCAGTTGCCGACGGTTCCGCGCGGCAAGCCTGGCGATCGATTCCTCTCGAATGACGAAGTCAGGAAGCTCTGGCAAGCGCTGGATGAGAACCATCCGACGCATCGCGTTCTGAAACTGATGATCGCCATGGGCGGGCTTCGGGTGACGGAGGTTGCAACGAGCTTGGCCAACAACTGGCATAATGGATGGTTGATTTTGCCGGAGACCAAGAACGGCAAAGCGCATCAGTTGCCGATCACCTCAACAGCAGCTCGTTTAGTCGAACGATACTTAGAGCACGCCCACCCGCGTTCGCCCTTTCTTTTTTCAAATCCTCGGAACCCGGACGAACCGTTGACTATTGCAGCAATATCACGGGCTGCGAAGCGACTGAACAACAAGCTCGAGTTTCCAGAGTGGAACCCGCGTGACCTTCGCAGGACGATGAAGACGCATCTAATTGAAGCCGGCATCGATGAACGCTGGCTGGATGTTTGGCACAATCACGGACAGACAGCGAGCGTGGCACGCAAGCACTATATCCGGGCGGAGTATGCGGACCTAAAGAGGGATGTGGCAGAGGCGATTGATAGCTGGTTGGGGCCATTATTTTTAGACGCCTAAGTGTTTGAACTTTTGGAGCCAGTTTCCTGAACCTCCGTTACAAGTTCGAATCCACTTGGGTGCGCCATTTTACAATCACCACTTTCGAGACCGCCTAACGCCTTGAACGGTAAGGCTAAATCTGGGGTTCGAAGTCCATTTTCCCGATCGTAGGTAATACCGGCTGGAAACACCATTTTCAGCACTACTTTTCGCACCGTCAAAGTGTGATCTGCTTCCGCAAAAATGGTCCATTACATGAGTTAGTTCCGGCTTCACATATGGAACTGAGACATAGGCAAGAGATCAACGCCTGAAGAGATCATAGCGAAGCTGCGGGAGGTGGAGGTTCGCCTCGCGCACGGTGAGACGACGGGACAGGCCGTGCGTTCGATCGGGGTGACGGAACAGGCATATTATCGGTAGCGCAAAGAGTATGGCGGGCTGCAGGCTGGCCAGGCCAAACGGATGAAGGAGATCGAGAAGGAGAATGCGCGGCTTCGCCGGGCGTTCTCCGATCTGACGCTGGACAACCAGATCTTTCAGGAAGTCATCAAGGGAAAGTTCTGAGCCCTTGACGCAAGCGCGAGGTAGTCGATCATGTAGTGAAGACACTCGGCGCAACAGACCGCCGGGATTAGCGCGTAATCGGCCAGCATCGTTCCACCCAGCGCAAGCCGCATGTGCCGCGTCAGGACGAGGAGGTTCTGACAGCGGCCATCATCGCCCTGGCGGTACGGTTCGGGCGGTATGGCTATCGCCGGACCACGGCCCTACTGAGGCGGGATGGCTGGCATGTGAAAGAGAAGTGTATCTATCGCATCTGCCGGTGTGAAGGGCTGAAAGTTCCGATGAAACAACCCAGGAGAGGCCGCCTCGGGCTATATGACGGCTCCTGCACCCGGTTGCGGCCGATGCACAAGTGCTATGTCTGGTCGTATGACTTCGTGCAGGATGGCGCGCATGACGGAAAGGTGTTCCGCATGCTGTGCGTGATCGATGAGTTCACCCGCCAATGCCTTGCCATCCGTGTAGAACGCAAGCTCAACATCGCGTGATGTGCTCGACACGCTGGGCGAACTGTTCGTGCATCATGGCCTACCGGAGCAACACGAGGAGCGCGAGAAACGGCTTGAAACCATGACCGCAATGAACGTAAACGACGACCTCAGGTACAAAGTCGTAAACGAAATGTATGGGCTGGAAAACAAGTTCTATTCGCTGGAAGGCGAGGTTGAGCGTAAACCCGCCAGTCTGAATTGCGACATAGAGTCAGCGAAGCGCAAACTTGCAGAGGTGATGAAGTTTTGTGGAACACTGCCAGCCAGGAATGAACCTGTCGCGTTTTGCGAGGAATCACCCAGGCAAACATCTGAGTTTGGCCGTTTGATTGCAGAGATGTCTGCGGTCTTTGAAAGATGGGACTTTTCAGTACCATAAGCCCAACCAGAATTGCTATCATCACTTGGATGGGACGTTGCTGAGAGTACGGTTAGTGGAACACCTTGCACTGATGGGCTGGTTAGTGCGTCAGAGTTGAATGCATTGCTATCTGGTCATTGGCTTCAGTCACGCTAATGGCAAACAGAGATTTGAAAGATACTATCCCAGTTCTTGCCCGTCAGGAACAAATGATCTGCGTCTCGATCGAAGGCGATGCCATTCAACACATTGTCAGCGTCATTTGCATATTTAGCTTTTGGAAGCACATCAGACGCAGTTATGGCTTTTTGCGCAATGCCTGTGCCTATATCAATCGAGAAAATCTCTTCAGTTGGCCAGACATTTGCCCACACCTTCCCCTCGATCCATTCTAGTTCATTGAGACCTTTCAACTCATGGCTCAGATACGTCACTTCCACTTCACGAATGATCCTGAAAGCGTCGGGATCCAGCAGTCTCAGAGTTGACGATCCATCACTCACAATAATTTCGGTGCCAGTCGCCGATAGTCCCCATATTTCGCCTTCATAGGGCACAACCATCTGTAACTCAAAGTTGTTCAAGTCATAGATTAATAGCCTGCGGCCGCGCCATGTCCCTATGATTACCCTGCCGTCCATTGCTACTGCTCCCTCCCCAAAAACGTCAGGAGGCAATCTCACGCGCCTAACAATTGAACCCGTTCTCACGTCTAATTGCCGAAGCTCGGAGGCACCCAAGAGACCTGTAGTTTCGAACAATTGTCCCTCATAAACAACGAACCCTTGGGTAAACCCAAGCGTCGCGCGCTTGATAACGTGCACATGTGGTAGCCAAGTTTGATCTGCTGGTAACGAAGCGAACGAACTGCGTTCTAAACAACCAACCTCTGAATACTGCGCAGGCGTTGTGCATGCCACGGCCGATACAAGGACAAACGACGTTAAGAAAGGAATTTTTTTAATGGCAGCCAATTTTCAATTGGTCCTTTCGAGCCGCTTTACCATGGCGACCAAGCGATCAATTACCACCTCATCCGGGCCGGAAAACCCAATAGTATCCGCAACCTGCAAACGCCCCCTCCCAACGACCACCAAACAAGGAAGCTGATATATTCCGTGTGCGACCTTAATAATCCGTACTTCCGAGGGACGAAGTTTGACGTAACGCAAACCATCTAACTGAGGGCCGGAAAAGCGCTGCAATAACTGGAAGACCCTGTCACAGGGTGTGCACCCGTACATGCCCAGCAATAAGATCGCTGTATCCGCGGAACCCATTATGTCCCACAATAGTTTTCCCTGAATGGTTTTCATGTGGATTGATCGATTTGCGTCGGGCGTTCGAACAAATACTTCTCCTGATCCGAGGGATGTTTCGAAATTGGGTCACAATCGTTTTGGCTAACGCGGCCTTCGACTCTCCCCTTTTTCATATGAATGACCTGATCGGCCAAACGGATCGTGCTTTCTCGGTGGGCGATTATGATCGTCGTTGTGTTCGGGAATTCTTGGCTCAAATTTCTAAGCACACATGCTTCAGTATCCAAATCGAGTGCACTTGTAGCTTCATCAAGCACGATGATTGAAGGCTTGTTGTAAAGCGCCCTGGCTAGCAATAGCCGTTGTTTTTGCCCTCCGGAAAGCCCCTCAAAGCCCGAACCCAATTGTGTCGATAGGCCGGCGCGCAAATTCGCAACCTTGCTGTCGAGGCAGCATATACGAAGAAGGTGCCAGATTGTTTCTGGGTTTGCGTCGTCATGTCCAGCAATATTGAAAGCAATGGACCCTTCATAGATAGCTCCTTCTTGTAGGACGAAGCCGATCTTCGATCTCAGTACATCTGGGTCGATATCTGCAATAGACGTATCGCCAAGAAGAATTTTTCCCTCCCCTGGTAATAGTAGCCTTGCGATCAGCAGACCCACAGTGGTCTTGCCGCTTCCGCTTGCACCCATGATCGCACATGTGGAATTGGGTTGAATTGTAAATGCCACACTTTTCAAAGCTAGTTCCTTGCTACCGGGATAGGCAAACGAGACGTCCGAAAAATGAATCGCCCGCGATGACAGATCGATGCTGGATATCAGCGTACGTTGTTCAGTCTCAAGCTGTTGGGAAACACTGAGAGTTCGCTCAGACGCCAAATGCGCTTCCTGCAAATCCCGCGAAATGGTTGCCAATCTGATCAGAGGCGCGAAGATCGTTCCTAAGACGATTGAAAAGGCGCCAATGTCTCCAGCTGAAGCTAAACGAAACCCGAGTGCTGGCCACGTGACGAGCAGAAGTACAATGATGGCGCAGCATTGGACGAGTATCTCGCTTGTGGAGGCTTGGATAGTATCAACAAGCGTAAGCTTATATTGGGTATCTGCTTTCTGCTTGGCAAATTTCTTCCAGTTTGAGATGGCTTGTCTTTCATGTGCAGCAGCCTTGATACTCAATATTGATCGAGCAATCTCATTCTCCGATCCCCTTGCCTTTGCCGATGCGTCAAAGAAGTCGGCCTCCGGTACAATTCTGCGTTGCAACAGCATTACAGATACGACTGACACAACTACAGCGCATGTGGCGGTGGCAGCCGCACCTATGGGGCTGATAAAGGAAAGACCGATCAACCCGCCCAATAGCCCAGCAACGATAGTCAAGGCATCTGCGAGAATCTTAGAAGCGAAATTCTCCAACCGGGCCTGGTCATTCAAGCGCTGTAACACGTCGCCAGATGTACGGGTCAGAAAGAATGTGTAATCGAGCTTTACCAGAGCCGTGAGAAAAGGTTCGGAGAAAACAGACAATAGTCGCCGACGGATAAGGGCCGTAGTTGCAATCCTAACTGCGTTCATGGCTATTAGGCACAATTGGGCTGCGAGCAATGTAATTGCGCCAAGAGCAAGAATTCCCACACCAGATGCGTTGATGGCCTTATCTAGAAAATTCTTCATCAACAGCGGAACAGCCGAAGTCACGAAGATTGCGATGAGGGCTAATACTCCGACGCCCAGAACTTGGGGTGCCTGCGCTTTAATGGCCATCGCGGCTATGGTACGAAGCGTAGTCTTGACTGGACTTCCTTTACGGCCTGCCGGAAAACTTTCGATAAACAGTATTGCCCCTATGCCGTCTTCCAACGATGCGAAATCGGCTAAGAATCGTGTTGCAGAGATAACTGTTGTAGACGTCTGTTCAGGGTCGGATATCGCAACGGAACTATAGGTCGCTCGAATGATGACAACAAAATGGTTCCCGCGGATATGTGCGATACATGGGAAACTGTTCATTCTTATAATGTGGCCGAGGCTACACCACTTCGCTGATGTCTTAGCGCCGCATGCATCAAATGCTTCGCGAAGATCCAGCAAAGAAGCGCCGTTGGGGCCCTTTCTGACCAAATGCTCGGCTTCAGCTCGACTGATGATGTTTCCGTGATGATGAGCAACTGACCGAAGACAAGACGCTGCGCAGTCGCCAGAATCGATTTGTCTGAAATGCTTGTAGCGGCCTCTTAATCGCAGGATATCCATCAACAAGACCCTAGGCTCTTGGTGATATCGACTCTGATCGGATCCAATCCCAATTCAACGCGCCTCTCATTGACTGTTGTGTCGTCAATGGTTGGGCTGAAGCGGAATTCGCCCTCAATGCATCGAACCTGAGTTCCGTACACTTGCGGTCGGTCAAGATTTATTTCAAGCCGATCGACCAACATGGCCCACTGCTTTGGATTATCATTCGGAAAGCCACTTTTTTTCAAAGATCTGACGGCCGAGTATTGCAATGCCGGTCGCCTGTCTGAATGCTGAATGACTGCCCAAGCCGAACGCAACACATCTCGCCGCTCCGATTCGCTCATTCCACTCAGTATACTGCGCAGCCATCCATTCGCTTCAATATCGCGGCGGCGCACTTGACTACGGATCCATCCGACCGCTAGGTCTTTGGTAAGTTTGTCTTGTTCGCTAAGCGCCGCATCACCAAGTGTGTCGCCGTAAATTTTTCGGGCTACTTGGTCTCGTTCGACATATGCCTCCAAACGGCTCTGGCGCGTTTCGGCAAGTCGAACTTTCTCATCGGCTTCGGCAAGGGTTGACCGGGCCTCTGAGAAATAGCTGTCGAGGAAAATCAAAGAATTTTCCCAATCTGCACCATACTCTTCAGCAAGTGTGATCGTGAGGTCCGCATCAAAACAGTCTATATCTGCATAACAGTCTTGCTCGAGGTTAAGGCCTTGTCCGACCTCTTCAGGAAACTCCTCAAGCGCAACTAACGTGGCTTCAGTCTTCTTTTGGGATAGGAGAGACTTTGTTTGGGCAAGTACCCTGTACTCGCCATCAACTTGGGCGAGCATTTTTTGCCTCAATTGCGCAAAATAGTCACTCGGCAAGCTTGGCGTACTTTGAATGTCGGCGGTTGGGGCGGACACGACCTCAAGACCAGTTTGGCATCCGGCCATGAATAAAGGAACGAAAAATGTGATTAGTCTTCTTGTAGTTTTCATTGCATTGCCTGCGTTTCGATTGCAACGATCGAGCTGAACCATTCCGATTGCTTTCTGAGCGCTGGTGTGCCTGCACCTTCTACTTCATTAACGGTCGAATAAAGGCTTTCAGCCAAATCAGAGCCCAGAAAGTCTTGGTAACGAATGCTACCCTTTTGCTCAAAATCATACTCGAAGTTTGGATCACCCGAGATGAGGAAATGAGTAAAGGCATCCAGGATCGGAATGGTCTTGTCGATCTCCATCCATATCCACTGACCGCACGAATTGACCTCCAGAAAGACAACCTCACCTGTTTCAGTTCTTATGAAGTCAAATGCTCCACTTTTCAGATTTAGCATGTCCATGAATTCGAAAATCTGGAACTGCAACTGCAAGGGAAGCTCGATAAGGCTGATGTCAAGGTTTTTGTGAAACCGCCTCCAATCAAGTTCGCCGTCCAAATTGCTAAAGCCCAAGGATACGGCAAATATCGTGCGTCCAAAGACGAACACCCTAATTTCGTCTGTCGACCATAGTCTTTCCTGAATAATAAAAGGCGCGTACGGCATAGTCTCGGAATGAGACCGGATGTGTTCTACCTCAACCGGGGACACAGAAGGAGTTCGTGTGCATTTTCCGTCACTGCTGGCCCACTTGAACTGTCCGTGGCTTTTGGCAATGAAGTTGCCAGATTCAACATAGCCGCAAGCCAGCTCTGCATCGTTTGTGAAGATCGTTTTCGGCGTTATCAATCCCACAGTCTGGGCCACCTTGATCTGGTTCATTTTCAGAGAGGCCTGTGCATGAGCTGTCCAGGGACTAACAACGAGTTGACACTCAGACAGAGCTTCAAGGAATCCACGGTAGAGTTGCGTAGAAGACAACTGCGCAAATTTCAGATCGTCAGGGTGCACCGATTCTGCCTTGAACAACGTAGGCGGATTAGGTCGGCGCAACCAAACTGAAGCGGATTTCTTCAGCTCAACTCCGTCAAAAAATATCCTCTGCTTACCGGCCTCAGGGACAATACCTATGCGCGACTGCTCGAACAATTCATACAAATCTACAAATACCGACGGTTCTTTCAGAACGTTGCAGGCCCACTGCACGGCATGCGCGTGCACATCGCCTGCGTGTGAGAGGATGAATACCGACATAGTAGCTACTCCGAAGTGCGCGGATCAGCGAGTACTTCGCCGATCCGCGTGTTAGTTGAGTAAAGCCTGCTTCAGAAGTCGCAGCCTTCCTGAACGTCAGCGGTCAAGGTATCGACTCCGCCGGCATCGGCACAGGCATTTACAGTTTGGCCGCCATAGACGTCATCAGCCTCTTCATCTCGCATAGTTTGAGCGAAATCTCGCATGTACACGCGACCGGGAGTCTGATGGGCGGCGTCATGAGTGCTCTTGTTCTGGCTCATAGCAGTTGGCCCTTTCGATGGGGGTTGTATGTGGCCGAAAGCCATCTTCCGGCCGCGACTAGGTAAGGCTCTCTAAGGCTCCGCCGCAACTTAAAGTTATTTAAACTGACTCAGGTGTTTTGAGGACTTTGGTCGCCAGTTCCGACTATTGTCAGACTGAAATTCCTTCAGATCACCGACTGTTCCCCGTCAGGGACCATGAGACATCCAGATGCCATTGCTGTTGGAAAGTCGCTTATAGACTACCTGGTGATCCCGACGACATTTGACGGCGAGCTCCCATCCCATGAGCACGGAGCCAATAAGTCGCGCGTCCTAATCGGTTCCACTTCCGCCTTTGGAGAAGGCGGTGACGCAGTTGTTGGTACTGTGACGGATGCTACGGTGTCAGAAGGCGAAAAGAAATTGATCGTCAGCATCAACACACCGGATGGAAGACACCTTATCGGAGAGCTCCCGATGACAGATGAGGAACTGACCGACTATCGAAAACACAAGGACGCATACTTCGGCATATTCGACAAGCTCCGCGCGAGCTAAAGTCTGCCATGGAAAGATTTGAATGGTTGATGGAATCGCTGAAGGGGACATCACGCCAAATCATGCTCGATTGGTTTGGACCGCACCAAGACAAAGTCCGTCTTGAGGCACTCTCCGACAGAGACCTTCTCATTGAATATTGCGAAGCGTTGACCTTCGCAATGATAGTCCGTGATGGAGGCTCTGAGTTGGACAAGAAAGTTGCTGGATATAGGCTTCTCATCTCTGCGAGATTGCTTCCCGCTCATTTATTAGACACCCTACGACAACCGACTGATTCACGGTGCCAAGCTACATTGGCCCAACTAAGCTTGGGACTATTGCTAAGCCACCTTGCGAAGCTGCCTACCGATTTGCGTGTGTGGCACTTCTTACTTCTTTCGCAACCTGACGCCGGGAGCATCTCCGTTTGTGAACTCCACACCAGCATCGGCAAACGCGACTATAATTGCGTTCAATGTGGAAACTCTGGTGGCGGCTAAGGTATCTGGCATGTTTTCCAGGCGCTTGATGGTTTCAACGGACAGCTCTGCCCTTAGGGCAAGCTCGGATTGGCTCCAGTCAAGCATTGCTCGGGCAGCTCGTAATTGCGCAGAAGTCATAATTACACTTTTTATGTATTTAATTCCACTTTTAGGTTGACGCTCTCCGTGTCTTTTATTATCTAGAAAGTGTAATTTCATTGGTAACAGATTCCGGCTAGGCGGACTACCTCCTTCACGATCCGGGACCGATGACACCTACGCTCGTCGAGGAGTATGCAATGGGAAAGAAGCCCTTGGAAAACTCGAGAGATAAGCCGGAGACCATCAAAACACTTGGGGAGGTTGGCTCGGACGCAGAACGCGCGCTTACGGACTTGGATGGCGCGCTGACAGCGGTAAGAGCAATAGTCGACCTGACGCTTGTCGACGGGGGCGCCAAGGAAGGGCCTGTTCTCCATAAAAGGCTTAATGCCTTGGAGTTCTTGCTGCGGCAGGCAGGCTGTGCAGAGGGCATCCTCTGGGTGACCGTGGACCAAATGAGCACGGCGCTCGACGAGTTGACATGACACAGTAAGGCCAAGAATTAGGGCATGCTACATCTGATGGGAGGGCCCGTTGTGAGAGCCACCTCACGCAGCAACAGGTCGAAGTGCGCTGAGGATGTAGCCTGAAGTATTCGAGAGTATTTGAGCGGACAGGGGCATGGAAGCGCGAACCGATCGTGTGACTGGCGCAAGCACTCGAGGTTTCCGCGTGGCAGTACGTCATTCTTGCCTTTCGGACTACGCACAATCGGAGCCGGCGCCATTTTTGGAAATCGTATCCGCGGAAATAGACATTAAAATCAATGCCGTTTAGGTAGAACTCTAAGGTTGCAGACCGCCAATGTCCGGGAAATGTGAGTGCAAATCGCGTTTGAAACTGAAGAATTGCGCGATTTGTGCCTAAAAGCAGATGTTGCTGAGGCTCGCGTTGGTGCGGCCCATACTGCGTCGCTTTTTGCTGCTTTGGCAGATATTCGCGCCGCCGCTACAGCTATTGAATTGTTCATGGGTGAGTTTATCGAGGCATCGGAGAACGTCCCGCCAATGATTCGAATAGCCATCGGCAGTTACGGCAAACTACTGCTCGTCAGCAATCAAGTGCGGCACAACGGACCAAACGCCGAGGGAGTCGATTGGTCGCAGGTCAAAAGAGTAAGAATCATGGAGGTGGTACCTCATGGCGCTTGAAGAACAGAGCTTCGAACCTGATTGGTTTTCCCCGCCCGGCGCTACGATCCAAGCAGCGATGGATAGAAGAAAACTGTCCATCAAAGAATTGGCCGAACAGCTGGAAATAGGTTTAGGAGAGGCGAGGGCCCTTCTTTTAGGAGATCGAACCATCGATCGCGCGACCTCTCAGCGATTGGCCAAATTGCTCGGTGGGTCATGCCAGTTTTGGGAGCGTCGGCAGAACGACTACATTCAGAGCCTGCAACGCTGTGCTGATCAGTTCAATTCTTCTGACTTGAACGATATCGCCCAGGGTTTGCCTTTCAGCCAAATGCGAAAGTTCGGTTGGCTGGATGGCAGCGCTAATCGTTCGACACAGACTTTGGCATTCTTCGATGTGTGCTCGCCGGAGCTTTGGAAGCGTCGGTATGGAGACCGAATTAGTGCAGTAAAGTTCCGACAATCGGAAACCTTAGAAGCCAATCCCACCAGCACTTTGGCCTGGATTCGACAAGCTGAGCGTCTCGCATCGCTGGTGCCTTGTAGGCGCTGGGATAAGGCGGCATTCCAGACCACACTTCTCGGATTGAGGTCATTTACTCGCCGAAAACGTCCAGACAAATTCTTTCCAGATCTTGTGGAGCGGTGCGCGGAAAATGGCGTTGCCGTTGTGTTTGTTCCGACCCCAGCTGGATGTCGAGCGAGCGGTGCGACGTTCTTTCTGAACGAAATGAAAGCAGTTATCGTCTTAAGCTTCCGCTTTCTAAGTGATGACCAATTCTGGTTTGCCTTTTTCCACGAGGCCGCTCATCTGGTTTTGCATGATCAAAATGCACTTTTCTTGGAAGATTCCAGCGAAGTCACTGCCGAAGCTGAACGGCAAGCGAACGAGTTTGCTGCGGATCTTTTGGTGCCTGCAGAACATCGGGACGAGCTTGAGTCTTTGCCACCCCGTAGCCACGCAATTATCCGCTTTGCAGTTCGCTTAGGGATTTCGCCTGGCATCGTGGTCGGGCAAATGCAGCATGCTGGTCTTCTAAAACACAGCCAAATGAACGGGCTCAAAAGAAGGTATTCTCGGAAGGAATTGGCAGACGCTCTTTAGCGGAATGGTCGAAAGTGATCGGGACTTTTCTGCCAATTGCAGAGTGAGTCTTCCACTTCCTGTTGTCCAACTCCGAGGTGTTGTCCGAGCTTCGCGAGTACAGCTTCGGCGGCTTTGATATCGAGTTGGTGATCAGAGTTATCGTGAAGTAGAAGTGCCGCCCCCCTCCGCGGGCCAGTCGCTTGGGTGAGATATGCACGGCCAGGAGTGATATTCAGTAAACCAACTTTCTTAAGCATCGTCAGATGGTCAAATTTCGCCAATCGGCCCCAGCGGAAAAGCGTTGAAGCGTCGTTATACAATGCATCAAAGGCTGCATGAGGATCGTTAAACCCCCTAATTACCTCTCGGACCTTTTCATCCTGTGTTCGCGGCGGAGAAACCCAACCAACATACGCTTCCACAACGTTTGCAAGCCCTCGGTCGCTGTCTTCTCGGACAGTCTCGTACTTTCGGTGATTACCGAAATGTAGTCGTTGAAGCGCAGTCTGGTTTTGCCTCAGCCAGAGCCGGAAAGCCGGCAGATTTGTACTGATCTGCTGCCACGTCCAGAATGGCGAGATCCCCAAGTTTCCGTAGACTGCCTGCATTAGCGCCCAGCCTTGCCTGTGATGCTTGCTAAAATGGGTGAGAAGGAACACCAGCCAAAAAGCCTCTTCTCTCGATCCTTGTTGAGAATGATAAATCGCCGCCTTAATAGGATTGAATGCTGCGCTTTGGGGGTTCGAACAGGCAACTGAGACCGGACTATTCTTGAGCAGTTCAATCACCTCAATTCGTCGCATACTCTCAATCATTTGAGCGACAAATGTTTGGCGTCGATTTAGCGGAACGATTCCCGGCAAAGGGTGTTCCGCCTTCGAAAAGGCCATCAACACAGTGTCGAGTCGATTGGCGGTCTGGCGGTCGCGCGGTCTTATCACGGCTTGATTCCCTTAGGTTCTAGATTGAGCGGAGGTTGGTAGTCGGGTCGCTTCGACGCTGACTCAATCCTTGCCTCTATGAACTGCGAGTAGATGTCAAAATGCATTTGGGAGCTGATGGATCGCATGGCCGCTTCGTCATTCCTTTTGCTGGCTGCGAATATCAGAAACATGCGTGCGAGGTCCTGCCAGTATGGATCCAAAGAGCTGACCGCCGCAGGTCGTTTCGATTCCTCTCGCGCGAGCTTCTCGGCTGACTTCAAAACCTCGATCTCGTCCCATGGGTCACCGTCGGGCATAGGCGGCATACATAAGTTCGTATCCTGAAATCCTTCGCTGATGTAAGCTTGAGCGTCACCAATCATCTCTTCATAGAGATGAAGGCTTCCGACAAAATGGACATACTTGCCGACATCCACTTTGAGTGTTCGTGCAACGAGCTCCTGGAGCATCGTGAACGCAAAAACATCGTGCGGTAAACCGAATAGCGCATCATTTGATCTCATGTTTACAACGAGCGTCAATTTGCCATTTGGCATCAGAAATTGAAGCGTTGACGTACAGGGTATTTCTATTCGCCTTCTGTCTTGAGGTCGCGAAAGATCGGCGGCATCAAAAATCTGAATTACAGCACGACGAGATCGTGGATTCTCACGAAGTTGCTCAATGATATTCCGAACTTGGTTCACGCCTCGGGCGTCATATAACCTGGGTCCATAAGCGCCATAAACTGTCGCGCCATCTTCTGACTCTTTGGTATATTTCTTGATGTAGTATTTGATAAACTCAAGAGACGCGCTTCCTGACAAGTACCAAAATAGTTCACCCAGCCCACTGAAGATCTTCCCTCTGGATTCAGTGACGCTAAGGCGAGCTCGCGGGTTTGCGAGTTCCAGCGCAACGCCATAAAGTTCGCGGGAGCGCTTTCTTGATGTTTGGATCGTCTCTCCGTTGTTGATGATTTCGGTGAATACACTCCTGAGGAGGTCATCGAGCGTATCTTTCTTGATATACAAACGAGCCCCCTGAGAGAATGAAAGCCAATGATCCGATACTTCATCACCAGCAACGTGGTCTGGAAGTAACGATTCTATCTATAATTGTGAAGTCTCAATTGATTCCGCGTTCCCGCGAGCTCGCGGTTGAGCGCAAGTCTGTATTCCGCCCGTCTCCAAATCGGCTTCATTGTAAACGTTGGGTCCTGACTGGCAGGGAGGAGTTTTAGCATTGGCAGCGCCTTTACTCTTCGGGTGCGGCCGGTTGTGGGTCAGGTCCGGAACTTCTAACTTACCGCATAGATACCGACGCTCGGCGATGTGACAGGTGTTTCTTGATATCCTGAGTCGGGGCACCGAGCCTCTGAGGTGATAGGAAGAAGAAGTGGAAGGGTGTTCACACCCTATGCACCTTCGATGCTGACAGACCGCTGAGCGGTTCAGTCTCAAACACCCACAGATTAAGGAAATTTCGTCCGCAAAAGCCGTGTACAGTAGCCGCAACCAGTGATTACGAATTTTTCGGATAGCGGTATGCGAGCCAATAACTTCAAGCGGATGCATTGAAGAAATGCGTATACGTCAGCGTTCGTGTTCAGTGTCACGCTCGTCCGGCTTCTGACGCAGGCTGATCCGCACGCCTTGCATGCTGGATGAAGTTCGTGACGCGTGGGCGATGGCGCTGATCAATTTCTGCACCGAGGGTAAGGGACCTGCTGGCGATCGTGTGCGGGCTTCGCGACCTGGCATCGGACTGAGACGGG
>Ga0098042_1000131_pt1 | contig 26459 bp, 29 predicted proteins | sample 9_EtaG_FD_75066 | JGI IMG/M metagenome (GOLD analysis project Ga0098042, IMG submission 75066) | Marine viral communities from the Subarctic Pacific Ocean - 9_ETSP_OMZ_AT15188 metaG | ecosystem: Environmental > Aquatic > Marine > Oceanic | place: Pacific Ocean | collected 2015-01-10
ATGATAGCCCCACCCAAACAGACTCTGCTCGACTTAATGAACTTGGGTATCAACTGTGAGACTTACAGACACTGCTTGTGGACTGCGCCCCACAAGCTATGTCTTTCAGCCTTGATCGGTTGCTTCGATTGAGTCTGTTTGGGTGGGGCTTCTTGGACAAGTATTGACCAAATATGATCTATATCAAATAGTTACATAAAAGTGTTTACATACGCATAACATCGTGATATAATGTTAGGGACTGAGGGAGAGATAAACGATCTTGAGGTCTTCAATGATTCATCATCGGGAGTATAAAATGAATCTGAAATTAAACAAAGGTAAAGTAGCACAATTCAATTTTGAACAAATCGGTTTTGAACCTGATTCTTGTCTTTCAATTACTGAGACAGATAAAGAGGTTTATTCTTTTCTTATAGATGTTAACGACGGTGCAAATCAAGATTTAATCCTACCCTTTGATCTTGTGACCTTTGCAAAATATTTTAGTGCTTTGCTGGATACCTTCAAAACCTTCGGTGAGTCTACGAAATGGATTCGCTCATATACTGACATCAAAGAAGCGGTTGAATCCTTAAATGGATGTGTGGGAACACAACAACACGCTTTTAAAACTGTGTGTGAAACATACATAAAGCAAATGGATCTGTTTCTGGTTCACATCTTTAATAATCAAGAACTAGAGAATCTTATTTATCATGTGGAGCCTTGGAACGATAAGCTTCTTTTGGTTGAGTTCGAATCATATGTGTTTGACGAATACCAGATCACACAAGACATCAAGACAGATCCATCAGTGAGAGCACACTTTGAAGGCTCTAAGGGGGTGAGATGAGTATAACACCCTTCTTAATATGCTGGGGGGGCTGTATGGCCCTCTCAGCCTTGTTTGGGCTTTTATCTTTGGTTAGATTTAAAGACGAGCCTGATCAATAACCCCCAACCAGACCCCGAATCGCCTTAGATGAGGGGTCTACAGCAGGGAGTATCCTGGAGCGTGGGCGGCCCCGGGCCGAGCTCGCAGAAGGTGCGACCGGAGGTAGACCCCGAGTCGAAGGCGATTCGGGGCTATCACGCTTCTATGGAACTGTCTTCGACTGTGAATCTCTCCAGTGCAGGGTTCGCCCGGGGAAGGTGGAGCACACTCACTCCCAATGACTTGCCTCTAGTCGTCGGCAAGCCAAAGGTCGCTCGCTATGTTGCGAAGGTGGCATCAGGAGTATACACTATGGGGGGCTAAAACAGCCGCCCCCCAAGCGTCCCTCACTGATGCGTCCCAACGCAACATGCTCAGCATATACCCGCCCACCCCTGCCTGATAGCCCCATGAAGCTCAATAAAACCGGTTACATATTGAAGAAGGTGTATGAGCGACATCACGGTCTGAATTTGTCCATAACGGACTTAGCTGAAGATTTGTCTATGACAAAGCGAGATTTGCTAAGTAAGATACAAGGGTCAGAACCATCATCGTTGTGGCTGAAAGCACAGCAAGTGAAACTCTCACGACTTGGATACCCCCAAGTATTGTTTATCTGGTCAGATGATGTACTCTACATAGAGACTGCACGGAGACAACATGGAACTATTGAGATCGTGGACGCAACAAGGACTATACGGAATGCCAGTAGCGTTCATTGACTTTGAAACAACAGGGTTGGTGATTGGAGAAGCTAGGGCGGTGAGTCTGGCGATAGTGCACATGAACCTTGGTATCAACAATCGAGAACTCGTATACAATCAGGTTTTCAATCCAGAGATACCCATACCCAAAGCAGCAAGCGATATACATGGGATTTCGAATGAGGAAGCTCAGAAGCACCCTACATTCATCCAAGAGCTACCCAAGATAATGACCTTTCTCCAGGGCAGAATGTTAGCGGCATACAATCTTCCGTTTGATTGGGGTATATTGGACAGTGAGTTACACAGGACGGTAGGATTGAGAGTACCGTGGTTTGGCATCTGTGGGAAGGTAGTAGCTATGCAGTGTGACGACCAGAAGCAGGGAAGAGGGTATCACAGATTGGTGTCAGTTGCTGAAAGGAGGGGTATAACCTTCAATGCCCACGATGCGGCAGCAGATGCACAGACAGCAGCACAGATATTGGATATGATGTTGCCACAGTTGAGTAAGAAGCTTACTTTAAAGTTTAAGTCGTTCAGAGACTTTTGGGCTTGGCAGAGAATGTATGCCATATCAAGAGAGAATGAACTACGACATTACTTTGAGAGTAAAGGGAAGAACAGAATAGATTGGCCTTGGACGGACTTATGAGAACATTCTTAGACAAGCACAGAGGAAGGATTACTTACAGGAAGATAGCACAGCTGTCGGGAATAAGTGAGCAGACGATATACAACTGGAAGATAGGGACACAGCCAAGGGTGATTAATTTCATTGAGATATGCAGAGCATTGTCAGCTCTTGTAGATCTAGAGTATGATGAATTAGTCAGGGATGGATTATGGCATATAGAGCAGGGTTATGAGTAATCTAGCTTAGAGGTGATTGTGAACAGTCGAGGAAAACAGGCATATGATCTGCGAGTAAAGACAAGAGAGACTTGGTCGAATATAGCGTTTCATTTGGGTTACAGTAGTCACAAGGGTGCGAGTGTAGCAGCACAGCGGTATGCACAATCCAACAATCTTCCTTGGCCGGTATCGAGTGTTTCGAAGGGAGCAGCAATCTACAGTAGTCGTAGAGTGGGAATGAGTTGGCACAAGATTTCACAGAGGTACAATCAGAGTATCCGTTCGGTACAGCGTTGTGCATACAAGCATGCGAAGAGACATGGATGGGAATGGCCCCCATGAGTGATCGACTAGAGAGATTGAAGGCTATTAATCAGGCATTGAGTTTAGCAGAGCAGAGTAGAGAGAACCCTACACGAATGTTAACGATATTGGCAACAGCAGCAATCATGGTCTGTGAGGGACACGGTATTCCCATAGAGCAGTTTCTTCAGCATGTGATGAGGGGTCATAGAGAGAAGACCAAGATAAGAGATGAAGACTCAGAATGAATGTGATAAGATGGTTTAAAAATTGGAGTAAGTTATGGCTTGGACAGTAACGACATTGTCGGATAATACAGAGCACATTATTTTAAGCTGTGTTCAATCAGCCACATCAGGTGGGCCGATAATTAAAACAATAGACATCTCTGGCTTTTCAGGCGGTGTTGCTGAGGCAACTGTGGATGGAGTAATCATTACATCTAAGGCTCACATAGAATGGGTAGAGTGGAGTATTCCTCCACAAATATCAAGTTCTGCAAGTGGTGTTTTGACTATTGGATACAAGGGTTCAGCAACTCAACCAGTACTCGAACTTTCAGGCTCAGGTAGTATGGGTGTTCACAGTACAGGCATCATAGCAAAAGAACTCAATGACCAAGCGAGTGGATATTTAGGAGATATAGTCTTGTCAGTAGGAGATCATCAAGCAACGGTGGTTCTGTGTTTACGCAAAGTTTCAGGTTTCACAGGATAATGTTCAAAGGTTATAATATGTTATATTTGTATGTAGCTTTGGGAGGTTTATTGATTGGTTCAGGAGCCACCTTTGGTGTGTTGAAGAACCGACAAGAGCCAGTAGTAGTAGAGGTTCCAGAGCCAGTGATTGTAGATGGTTCGGATGTGGGGGACAAGTTAGCTGACATAGACTTGGTATCCATCCCGTGCAGTTTGGAGTTTATAGAGTCACATGGAGACTTGTTGTGTAGGGAGATGTTTTGCAGGATGCAGCAGCGAGGATTGGACAGCAAGACGAGCTCAGCTGATTGTGCGGGCATATCAAATATGAGCAACACAATATTGTTCATTGGAATGGTAGCGAAGCATTGTGAGATAACGCAGCAGAACACGGATGATTACAACAAGTGTTACGAGCGTTTTTCGAGGATATTGACAACAGGCAAGAGTGCTCAGTAGGCTCTAGTTCTCCCGTGGTTGGCTTGGACATCGATACAGGTGAGAACATTACAGGCTTGAATGGCTTCGATGAGAACCTCATTGACATCTCTTTTATTTAGCTTGCTGATGAGCAGACATATTTTAGCGAGAGAGTCTATGTGAGGAAGCATAGCTCCGTTGAGGTATCGATATAGACTGGTCACACCGCACTGTGCTTTTTCAGCGAAGGTACGGACGGACATTTTAGATTTCAGAATATGGAATCTGAGCCAATGGTGGAAGGATTTGTAGTTCATGTAATCACCAGGGAATAGTCATTTGTATGTTCATATTGATTTGGTGTTCGCATCTTGCTTGAGCGATGGTGTGGTATTCTTGTGAGCGTTCGATACCGATGAATGAGCGTTCATTGAGAAGACTAGCTACCCCGGTTGTTCCGCTACCTGTAAAGGGGTCGAGTACGGTTCCTCCTTTTGGGCAGAAGATTTGAACGAGGTGAGAGAATAGAGTGACTGGTTTAACGGTAGGATGGTGGTTGTAGATTTCTTGAGACATCCGACCAGCTCCGGCCCTAGGATTGTTTAGACCTTTGGAGCCTTCTTTCCTTTTGACGGTTTCGTGCGCTTCTTTTTTCTCGAGGTGTTTACATCCTTCGTCTCTTTCTTGCCTGGAGGGTTTGGGGCAGTAGAATGTATTTGATGGCCACCGCATGAATTGTCCGATGTTGATTCCTCCAGTGCCCGTGCTAAGGACTTGACGAGCGATTGATGTTTCTTCAAGTGGTTTACGAGCGATGCAGGCAGGTTCGAAACTGGGTTTGAGAGCCACATCAATCCCAATGTATTGCTTAGCTTGGTCTGATTGTATTTCTTCAGGGTCAAAGTCGTCTCCCATGATGATTTTATCGATGTCTTTGGCGATGTTTCTTCCTTTAGGGAAGCCGGTTTTGTATGTCCAAGTGAACATACCTCTTAAGTCTAGCCAATGTTCCATAGCGGTTGCCAGTCTATGGTATGTTTTTTCGTGGGAGAATGCGACGACATGTCCACCTGGTTTGAGGACTCTATGGCAGAGTTCCCAGAATTCTTTTTTAAAGGCTACATCATCGTCCCAGTCTTGTCCCATGAAGCCTCTTGCGAGTCTTTCGTATTGTCCATCACGGTCGATAACAGGTGGACCATTTTTAAATCGTTTGACGATGCTCTCGAGGTTGTAGGGTGGGTCAGTGAGAATACAATCAACCGAGTTTGGTTGCATTTCTTTGAGTTGTATGAGTGAGTCTTGGCAAAAAATAGTGTAGTCGTAGTCCATATTTCCACAAAGTAAAAGTGTTGTATGATATAGTTCATTTAAACATTTAGCATTTAGAGCCCCAAAATGGTACAGAAATTTGATAAAATTTACACATTGGATGCGTTGTTGTCTTTGTTTGTGAGTGGAACGGAGGTGAGTCGCATATGTGGGTTGAGTCGGAGTGCAGCAAATCATTGGTATAAAACGGACTCTAAGATACGGAGATCCTTGCCAAATTTAGCAAATGTGGTTCAGATGGCAGATTATGTAGGTTTGACAGATGAGGAGTTAGGAGCTGTCATTCGGGACATAGGAGTAGAGCGGAAAAAGATGGTAGAGCATCGCAACAGGAGTAATGCTGCGAAGCAACGAGAGGCAAAAAAGAGGCGAGATGGATTGAGGGAACAGCAGGAAAAGATACGACAAATTCGACGAAGGAACGATTTAGAGAGCTATAATCGAGAAAAGCAGTTAGAATCAATGCGTCTTAAGGAGCTAGAGGAAGAAGCTCGTAAGAAGCAAGAGCATTTAGACAATAGGGAGCGCAGAAGAAGGTTGGAACTTTTGGAGCGCAGACTACATGGAGGTAACTAGTGAGTATTATTAATGCAGTTCGGAGTAAGAAGAACAAGTATGGTTCATACAACCAGAAAGCATCAGACAGAAAGCCGACGAAGAGTCCAAAGATACACGACTTGAGTGTGTTGAAGGATTACATAAAGAAGGTTTGCAACTTTATGAAGCTAGATGATGAGAAGATTAAGGATTTGCAATCGAATGGTTACAGTGATTTTCGTCGTTATCAGTATGTTGTTGATTGGTTTATTCCTACGACGGTAGGATATGTAGATGAGCCGACTTGGGTTTACATCATAGAGAGTGCGGTTGAGTGGGTAGCGGACTCATATGGAGCGATTCAGCCCAATGGAGATTGGCGACTAGAGGCATTTGAACTGACAGTAGAGGATAGAGTAAGAACGAAGAATCAGTTTGTAGGTCAAGATGAGAATGGTCGTATCCAGACGACAGAGATTAGTGAGCAGAACACATATTTGGTATTGGGTTTGCAGTATGTGGACATCAATGGAGAGCGTGATTTGGTATATGATATGGGTAGACCGACAACACGCAATGAGCAGTTTGATCCCAAGTTGATGAAGCAGCTGATGGCAAATGCGGGTCAAAATCAGTCTTCGGATGGTGATTCACAGAAGCTGATTGCGGAACAGGCAGCAAAGATAGCAGAGCAGGATAAGGCCCTGGAGTCATTGAGAACAGAGCAGACAAAGATGACAGCGATGATGGCAGAACTTTTACAAGAGATGAAGCAAGATACATCAAAATCTTCAGGTAGATCGAAGAAATGAAGAAGAAGACTCCAGAACAGTTAAGGCGATATGCTCTTCTGCGGTCGAAGATGATCAAGCAGAATGAGGATAAGGCTGAGGAATACAAGATGAGCATCGATCAAATCGAGCAACAGGCTAGAGAGGCTGTTAAGATGGGGCATGTCAACGAACATGGGAATATAGTAAAATGGGATTCTTTCCAACAGACCAACAAATAAAGACACGCAAAGAGGTCCGAGCTCTATATGACCAAGGTTATCGATTGGTAGCTCAGTGGTGTAAGAAGCTTCCTGATTTGACGATGAATGAATGGCGATCCTGGGAGTGTCAGAGTGGCTTCTTGGATTGGTGGACTGATTTTATGCCAGAGCATGGGACAATGACTTTGGCAGACTTACGAGCATTGGAGTATGAGGCGAACTCTGCTTTGATGGAGAGGGTGACAGAGGGTGACCCTGCAGCAATACAGATTGTGTTGAAGATCAGTCAGATGGTTCACGACCGCACCAACATTGGGACGGACGAGAGCTTGGAGTCTTGGTTTGAGGCCGCATCGGAAAATTCTTGGATAGTAGATGAGGCTTAATGAGATACTTTCAGACCGGAGAAAATTTATAGGACGATTGAAATTTGAGGATATGACAGCGAATGTCACATATTTCAACCGGCCATTTCAGGAACAAGTAGCTCTTATTAACGCACTGAGTGATCCACAGGTAAAGACGATTGTGGTGTTGAAGCCTAGGCAGATAGGCATCAGTACAGCGAACTGTGCAGACACTTTCTATGAGGCATTCACAGCGAAGAAGCCCTTAAGAACATTGGTAGCAGCGGACCACAGCAAGACGACCAAGAGTTTGTTTGGCAAGTTTGTTGGATTTTACGAGCATTTGCCCAAGGCATTGAAGGATGCGAATCCATTTCGTGTGAATAGGGTAGACAAGACTTTGATTTCCGAGAGAACAGGGGCGTTGATTGACCACATGACTGCAAGAGGAGATGCACATGGGCGGGGTTGGACATATCAACGCCTGATTGCGGAGGAGCTTGCGTTTTGGACACATGCTGAGGAGGTTTGGGCGGGACTGCGGTCTACTCTACATGAGGGACCAGACAGTAAGATTATCATTGTATCCACTCCGAATGGACCTGGAAACTTTTTTCATGAAAGAGTTTTGACAGCGATGAGAGCAGAGCGCCAGGGAGACAAGTCTATTCGGTTTATATTTAGTAAGTGGAGTGATCATTCATCGTACTCGAAGCAGCCTCCCCCCGGTTGGGAGCCTTTTGCAGAGGATTGGGAGTTGGGAAAGCAGCACGGATTGTCGGTTCAGCAGCTGTATTGGCGACATGAAATGGTTCGAGGGGTAGAGGGCATCGGAGAGCGGAGGTTTCGGAGAGAGTATCCGTTGACGGTAGAGGATGGTTTCATTGTTTTAGAGGGATGTTGGTTTGACATTGACTATTTGAATGAGTGTTTCAATAATTTACCGAAGCAACCGGAGGGAGAACTGCGGATATTCGAGGAGCCACAGTTGGATATGGACTATGTGATTGGGGTTGATCCGAGTTGGTGTAGTGGAGGAGACTTTGCAGTTGGATGTGTGATGGATGAGACAGGAGAGCAGGTAGCTGTGTTGTCAATGAACCAAGGTGGGGAAGACTTATTTGCGAAAAAGTTATCAGACTTGGCGAGATATTATCACCGCGCAAGGGTATTGTGTGAGGCCAACACAGGTGGAGCTGGACGGATTGTCATTAAGAGGTTGATGCAAGAGGGCATCCCGATTTGGAAGGACAGCTATGGAAAGGATTGGATAACTCATCGAGGTAACAAGGAGCAAGCATATGCTTTTGCTCGTCAGATGGTCAACTCCAATGCGTTTGTGTTAAATGACAGTGCAACGATACAAGAGTTGATGCACATAAGGGACAGAGATGGGAAGATTGAGGGTCAGGATGGATACCATGATGACCATTCAGATGCTTTGGTGTTGGCGTGTTGGGCATTGCGAACTTGCCCAGGCTTTGATGGTCGTCCCAAAGGCTCAATTAGGTCACGATCTAAAAATCTTCATCCGATGCAGCGAATCAAACAAGCTCTTCGATAATTTGTTATAGTGATTTGGGAGTTTCAAAATGGACAGAAAGAACATCAAAGGATACGATTTTAGTGGTGACATCCTCAAACCTCGAGATGTTTTGGAGCAGTTGCGAGCTCACGACAATCGGATGGATGATGACAAGCACAATATGGCTTTAGCGAAGGCAGCGTACAGTACAAAGTTTTGGCAGTACATTGAGGGTCAGGAGGATTACAACACAGCAGAATACAACCGGTTGGACCAGATAGAGGTCAATCGCATCAAGCCTGCGTTGTCTGGTTACCTCTCGAGTTTGTATCCACGCAAGTTGGAGATTGTGTTCACACCGAGTCCGTACACAACAGGTAGTCCACAGAAGGCAGAGATGGTTGTGAATGACTGGATGAACCAGACATTGATGAGAGAGCGAATATTGTCTGCTTCGAGACAAGCATTGCTGTACAAGGGTGCAGGTGCTAAGATAGGATATGACTCTGCTGCAGAGGGAATGGACAGAGTCTGGATGCGAGTATTTCCATATTGGGAGATGGTATTAGATGCGGATGTACACGATTGGGAAGATGCTCGTTTTGTTGGGCATGTGTCTTATCAGGATCGCCAAGAGATTATTAGAGAGTACGGACTCGATGAGTACTCTGTTGCGGGGTCTGCACGGGACGATTATTTATCGAGTTATATGTCTTCTCGTTATCGCACACAAGCAAAGAACGAGGCATCGGAAGGTGATAATCAAGCTTTCTGTCGTGTTCTTGAGTTTTGTAATCTTGTCGATGATTTTTACGACTTAGATGGAACCAAGTACAAGGGTCGATTGGAGATCTATGTATTGGATGAGGGATACGACGAGGAGCCATTTCCGGTTTATATGGGTCCATTGCCTTTGGTAGACTCGAAAGGTCAACCGATGGCGCATGTTGTACCTCTGATTTTTGAGCATGAACCTGAATATCCGTACAGGGGTTTGGCATATGCAGACCAGTTGATGCCCCAGCAGAAGGAACTCAATGCGATGCGTAGCTTTGTGTCGAACTCCTCCAGGAGAGATGCGAGGATATATGTAGCTAGGAAGGGTGCTCTTGATGCGGATGCGTACACAGACTTAAAGTCTGGAGAGGATGGTTTGATCATAGAGATTGACGACCAGTATGCAGGAAACTTGCGAGATGTGGTTGTACCGATACAACACGCTCCAGTCAGTTCCACCGTATTGCAGACGATGTCGTTGGCAGACAATGATATTGAGCGTCAAATGACTTTGAGTCCAGCAGCATTGGGGATGGTAACCAAAGCCACTGCAGAGGAAATCAGAGCGGTAGAACGCCACACAGAGAGTGAGTTTGGCCGACACGCAGAGAAGCGAGACATGTTCTTGCTTGAGTTGGTGAAGCGTTGTTTATCAGCGCACATAGCAGCTATGTATGATGTAGGAGACTCAGAGGGAGCAGAACAGCATCTTGATGAGGAGGGACTTGAGTTAGACCAAGACGAGCTTGAGGACAAGAGAGAGGATGAAGGCTTAGAGCAAGAAGACTATTCAGAAGAAGCTGAAGAACCAGAGGAAACGGAAGAAGCTGAAGAACAGGATGAGGAAGAATCATTCAAGCCACATATGATGTATGCACCGGATTCAGATGAGTCAGAGATGGTGGAGACATATGAACGACACATTGAGCTCGGTGAGCAAGGTTGGGGACACGACGACGATGAGAGCGATATTGAGGACACTCCAGAACCACGCAGAGAAGAAGAAGAAGCAAGACCGGAGGAGCGTTCTCTCATGTTGCGTATGGCTGATGGAGAGATCATTGAGGTTGAAGCAGAGGATTTGGATAGTGACTTTGATATTGGTTTTGCGGAGTCTGGGCGAACACCAATGGCTGATGCCGAGGTCAGACAGAATCTTTTGGGATTGATGGACCGCTTGATGCAGCTGTATGACATGATGAATAAGGGTGGTCCCCAGGGCTTGTTGGCAGAGGAGTTGATGCGAACGCTTCACGACAAATTTGATTTGCCGAAGAACTTACATCCAGATTACCTCAAGGGCAGGCAAAAGGATGCAGAGGAACAGGCCTCTCAAGAGCAGCAGCAGCAGCCACAGCAGCCACAGCAGCCGGGTCAAGCACCATCAGGAGAATTAGGTTCAGCGATACAGCAGATACAATCTTTGCCACCCGAACAGGCACTGGCGCAGTTGGAGCGAGTATTTGTGGACAATCCCCAAGCATTACAGATGATTGATCAGGCAAAACAGATGCCACCAGAGGATCAAGCGGAGGCAGTTAGAATATTAACGGAGGCTTTAAGCGATGCCAATTTATAGTTACAGATGTCAAAATGGGCATATAGAGGACGACTTTCGCCCATTTTCGGAGATTGATGATCCATATGAGTGTTCAGTGTGTGGGGAGAATGGTGTACATATATTGAATGTCGAAAAAATAGAGGTCAAGTCGGCATCCAACAACGCAAGTGGTCCTGCCAGTTACTTTAAGTTTGAGGACTACAAGTGTTTATCTTGCGATACACATTTTGAATTCACCAAAGATACACGAAAGTCAGAAACCGTTGTATGTCCAAGCTGCGAATCTCAAGAGGTTAAGCTTATACCGGGCTTACATGGGATTGATCGGTTTAGTGAGCGGTTCCCTTATTATGATCGGGGTCTTGGAATGGTTCTTGACTCGAAATCCCATAGACGACGCATCTGCAAAGAGCGAGGACTTATCGCAGTAGATGGTGATTTTGATCCGAATGAGATGAATGTAGAAGCTCGTGGTAGAATGGAAGAAGACAGACGAATAATGGAAAAATTACAACATGATATGAAACATCATCCGGCATATGCTGAATACAGAAGGTATAAAGCTAATGGTTGGAATCCTAATTTTAAGTATCGGAGATAAAAATGGATGAAGAACAAGAAAAGAAAGAGAGAGCATCATTCAAGCCACACATGATGTTTACACCAGATGGACAAAAGTCTGAAATGGCACAGACATATGAGCGACATCTTGAATTAAAAAATCAAGGTTATGTGCATGAAGAAGATCTTTCTTCTCCATCCCCAGACGATGTAATGGGAAAAATGGAAGATGAGCGTATGGCACAGATTGAGGCTATAGCAGCGAGTGCTCCATCGGCAGAACGACCTTATGATTCCAAGCTTTTGAAGAAGCTTGGAGATGCGATCAACAAGCTTATTGGGCAGATTGATCCAGACATGGCAGAGGTTGAGTATGATGGATCGGGCAAAATAGATGGTCAGTTTCCACCGGAGGTATACATCCCGTTGGTTTTGATTATGAGTTTTGTTCAGCAGATGGGACCAGACTTTGCACAATACATGATGGACCCAGCAGAACTTGTCAATGATGCAGCAGTACGCAAAGCGATTGCGATGGTACAGCGCATAGCAAAGGACAAGGACTTGATGGAGAAGATGAAAGAACCTGCTGAGATGGAAGAACAACCGGAAATGGCTCCTGCAGATGAAGCAGAAGAGCAGATGATGGTTGCACCAGATCAAATGGATGAAGATGACCAAGCTATTATGGAGGCTATGTAAAATGAATGATGAGGCAACACCAGTTGAGGAGATACAACAAGCAGCAGAGTCGGCCCCTGCACCAAAACGGAGTGTAGAGGCTGCTCCTGCTGCGCCTGAAAAGAAGGTTGAATTGAAGAAGGCTAAGCCTGTCCCGATTAAACCTGAGAAGAAGGCTCCAGAACCGTTGAGCAAGTATCAGCGTATCGTGAGGTCTTTGGGTGATATGCCCGAGGAAGCGAACGAAACATTGTTGGAGTCTATAGATGAAAGCACGATTGAGAAGCTTCCTGCATCTGCAAAGGGAGTATTGAAGCATCTTATTGCTAAGCAAGAAGCTGAGAACAAGAAGCGACTTGAGGAACAGGGCAAGCAGTTTGAAGACCGCCAGAAGCATCTTTCGGAGTTTGAGGAGCGCATCAAGGCAGATGCCAAGAACCTGATACGCAACCGAGCTCAGCTGAACAAGATGTTGTTGGACCCAAAGTTTCAGCAGATGCTTCAAGCAGCGAACAAACAAGAAAAGGATATGGCAGACCCATATACTCCAGAGGGCATCCAAGATCGCATCAACAAGGGTGTTGCTATGGCGATGAAGGAGTTTCAGGAGCCTATTCGAGAGTCAGCACAAAAGAGTCAGCAGATTGCTCGGTACAATGAGTTTGTCGAGAACCATCCCAAGATGAATGAGTCTGGTTTCAAGAAGGATGTTCGAGAGTTGATGCAATCAAGGCATGAAGACAATCGACCCATCTCTTTAGAAGACGCATATGCACACATTGATCGCAAGCGATTGATTGAGGCAGAGGAAAAGAGATTGGCCTCTGAACGACAGGCTCGAGCCAAGTCTGCACAGAGGGTTAGCAAGTCTACCAAAAGTTCATCTGGAGAAAGTGCAGATCCTGTGCCGAAATGGGTGCTCGAAAAGGGCTACAATGGCCACAGAGGTAATCTTGCTAGGCTACACTACTTGAGAGACAACCCGAAGGCTTTAGCAGCCTTGAGGGCTAAACAAAGACAAAGATAATTTTTTAGGAGCATCAAATGCCAACAACATCGTTGACCGTCGATAACGAACTCCTCTCCGCAGTCTCCATTGAGGCAGCGAAAGAGGCTCGAGATCTTAATCATGTAACTACTCCCTTTCTTGCTGAGCTTGATCGGTTCCACGGAGCTGGGCTTCCCAGTAAGGGTTCCGGCCATAAATGGATAGGCAGCTTCCAGACTGGAAATCACTCAAATCCTACTCGTCGTCGTACTGGATACGAGCAGCTTGACTTGACTTTCGCAGGAGTACTTGATCCTATGGTTCTGACCCCTGCAGAGGTTACCTTCCCAATTGGTATCTCAGCTGTTGAAGAAGACTTGAATGGTGGAGATCTTCAGACCATCGAGTTGGCATCACGCAGAGCTAAGGCTGTAATGAACGAGTCCAAGCGACAGTTTGAGAAACACATGATTCAAGGTGGCGTTGCACAGTTTGAAGATTGGAATACTCTTAATGGAGCAGACAACCAGTTCAAGGGATTGTTGGAAGCTGCTAACCCTACATCACAAGTAAATGTTATTGGTGGTTTCAGCAAGCAAACAAACACTGCTCTCCCTGGAGCAACCAACCAGTTCTTTGATATTGGTGGTTCTTTCAACTCAGCAGGTCTTGTTGGTCTTTATAGAACCATCATTGCTGCGAAAGCCAGAGCTACTGACGACCTTTCTGGTCTTACTGTAATTTGCTCAGAAAAAGGAATGGAGAACTACAAGCGTACCCTCCAAGCCAATGAGCGGTACATGATTTCTGGTTCTGACGACAGAATGGATGGAACTGCAATGAACTTGATGATTGCCGGTGTTCCTGCTCATGTGTCTACCCACATGCCAAAGACTGCTAACTCATTCTCTACCGACATCTCCTTCTACTTGATTGACCTGAATGCAATCTATGTATGTTGGTCAAAGGTCATTCGAGATGGATATTTCTCCATGAGTGACTTTGAGAATGTAGGTAACGGATACCAAGTTCGTGTTGCAGAGGTTCTATGTCGAGGTCAGCTTTGGGTTGAGTCTTGGGGTTCTTCTGCTGTTCTTGCTAATGGCGAAAGCTTCTAATCGAATTTATAATATTTCTTAAGAGGATAATAAAATGGGAACAGTTTATAAAATAGATGGTATCGGAACCAGAGGAAACCCTTCATCGGCAAGTCCGTTTGAACTTGCGAATCTTGAAAGACGACTGCGATTTGTCAGAATGTTTGCTTCTGAAGCAATCACAAAAGGTCAATTGGTTGCTCTTGATTTAGATGGAACAGAACCTGCTAATGGATACGGAAACCATGTTAAGGTTTGTGATGTAGGTGATGCTTTAAACAAAGTCGGTATCGGTGTTGCAAGAGAGGGTTGCGATTCTGGTGATTTGGTATCTATTCAAGTGGCAGGATATTGCGACTTTGCACTTACTGACATTAGTGAAGCGACCCCAGGAAATTTATTGACTGCCGGACAAGCAGGTCTTTTGGATCTTTACGATACATCTGAACTTCCCGGATCTACCGGTGGTGATCAAATACCAGTAGCAATCCATATTGCCGATGGTGGAAGTGATACTACTGCAAATTCAAAAGTTTACCTTCTGAATCCTTTGAATCTGTAAGATACGCTTAAAAGATTTCTCCTCAAACGCTGGTTGCCTCCATGCGTTGTTTTGCAGCCGACCAGTAGGTCGGTTGCTTTTTTTTTATGCTACTGTACTAGTAGTTAATTTATAGAGGTAAATATGAACTTAGCAGAGCTCAGACAGCGAGTCTTTGACCAGATGGATTTCAATCCAGACTTGCAGCAATACAGAGACAGCGTTGTAAGACGGTTGAATGATCATTACTTACGGATTTCTGATTCGGCCCATTGGTTGTTTCTCCAGAAGGAAACGAAGATAGCTCTGAAGAAGGAGATAGAGGGTGTTGCAGCGACGACCACGATCACTGTCAGTTCAACGAATACTCGTTTTGTTCAAGTGTCAGGTTTTACAGCAACCAAAGAAATGGAAGGTCAAACACTGATTGATACTACCAACAACAAAGAGCACACGATCATAAGGGTGTACAATGCGCTGATCATATACATTAAAGACAACTGGACAGGCACAACTGGTAGTGCCACAGGGGCCTTCAAGATACGATTTGACCGACAGAAGCTTCCTGCGGATTGTGTTGAGGTGATGGGGTACATTGACCGAGAGGCAGACAGAGGTCGTCTGTATCAAGTATCAAAGAAGGCAGCTGAGTATGCTTATCTTGATCGAGACAACACAGGAGATCCGTTGGTGATTGTGGATGACGATTCGTTCTTCGGATTGGCTCCCATCAATAAACCATCTTTGGCTTTAGGTTCTACAGGAGTTGGTGGAACTATAGATTTATTGGACAACACCGAATACGAGTACTTTTATACACTGAAGGCAGAGGGTAGAGAAGGACCACCATCTGAAAAAGTGAGTATCAAAACAGGAACAGGCAGTAAGATAACCATATCAAATCTGGATGATACAAGGCACTACACAGAATCAAGTAAAACGATAACTTTCCAAGACTCGGGAATATCAAAGTTTTTGTACAGAAGGGACAAAACAAACAATGGTCCTACCGAGTTGATACAAATCCTAGAAGCGACAACAACCAGTCACGATGATGACCAGTTATTTTATGGTGGTTTAGGCCAAGATGCAGAACTAGGATTGGGCACAACTGGATCTGTCGTATTGACATCACCTGCGGATAAAATCCTGTATAATCAAAGCGGCCCTAGGCAACATGTTAGATTTTGGTATACACCGAGTCTGGACAAGAACATCGATATTCGGTATCATTACAGACCGCCACGACTTGTTTCAGACCACGATGCACCGATATGGCCAGTGCAGTATCATCACATATTGGTGTATGCTGTGTTGGAGGATATGTTTCTTCAGATGCAGGCGACCGATCAAGCTTCTGTGTTTCGATTGAGGGGAGAGGAGTTGATGGTCCAGATGAGAAAGAGATACTTGACCAGGGACGAAGATCGAAAGAGATTCCAACGATTTGACAGACCCCGACGCTTCAGAGTGTATGGACCTGCTAGTTCAGTGTTTGGTGGAGCTGATCCAAACGCATAAAAGGATATGACATGGGTATAAAGACATCATCAGTAAGTGTATTTCCGCTGAGAGGTATGGATCAACGATGGTTGGCAAAAGCTAACAGAGCAGAGTTGATTGAGGATATGTGTTGGTCGAATCAAGATGCTTGGAAGCAAGCCGGTGGGTACACACGACTGATACAAGACTACAATACTGCAGCTATTCCAGACTCTGAGTTGACCAATCCAGAGAATACAGTTGCGACATTTACGATAGTTTCTCCTGCCACATCTAAGGACATCAGACCGAATGTGACGAGTAATCCGCAGTTGGTCATTTCAGATGTAATCCAAGCAGACCCAGGAAGAAAGGTTGGTGTTGAGTCACACGACACGACATCATTGACTGTATCTCAAGTGACTGATACAGCGTTGCAATCGGAAAAAACCAATGCAAGTTCAACACCAACCAGTAACGCATATGTGAGACATACGATTCCATATACTTTACATTGGTTTGCACAGTTCAATGGTGCATTTCAGTGGTTGTTGTATGAGACAACGGATGGTTCTCTCAAGTATTTTTATGGTGCTCGAGCTCCGTATACTCCCTACAGGACTGTCCATCATGTAGATGGTCGAGCTATAAATGGCACAAGCCACACCAGGACACACATTGATGGAGAATGGACAGGTAGTTTCTTTCAGACTTTTGGTGGCCGAGTCTACATTGTAAATGGATACGATGAGCCATTGTGCTTTGATGGTCGCAAAACAACCAGAGCTGGCTTTGCTAACTTTCCTCCACAACCAACAATATCGAAGACTGGCACAATTGTCACTGGTACTACTGAAGCGGATGAAACCAACTTGGAGTTTTTGGGGATTGGATACACAGAGAAGAAATCTACATATCGGTATCGAGTTAGCTTTTTGAATGAGCGAGGGCAAGAGAGTCCGATGTCGTCTGTCTTTGGTGAGATTACTGTTGAAAACTCATCTGGAAAGCGTCATCTTGTCCATGTTCAGATACCAAAGGGACCAAAGGGCACTGTAGCCAGAAGGATATACAGAACGCAGAACTTGAGAGACTCAGACGCAAAGCTTAGAGTTAAAGCATTTGGAGATGAGTTTTACTTTCTCAAAGAGGTTCAAGACAACATCACCACGATTATTGTGGATGGACTACTAGACATTGCTTTGGGAACATTAAACAGTGAAGAAAACTATGGATTTTGGGAATCAAGTTACAACCGGATTGCAGCCTTTAAGAACTGCTTGTTCTTAGCCAATGCAAGAGAAAGCTTGATAAGATTCAGTAGTCCACGACAGCCTGAAGAACTACCAATCGACAACGAGATTGACTTGGGAGACTCCAACAGTGGCCCGATTGTAGCGATGTATCAAACCAAGAATGCTTTGGTGATATTCAAGCGTCGAGGAATATATCTCATCAAGGGCGACCCAGTGAATGGGTTCTTTGCTGAGACACTCACTTTGGACACAGGATGTATCGCTTCAAAGTCGATCAAAGAGATCCCTGGAATGGGACTGGCTTTCTTATCTTCAGATGGAGTGTTTCTTCTCGAGGGAGCTTTTGAAAACACAGGAACGATTACAGCAATCACTCGATTGGGCCAACCGATAGAGGATGAGTTCAAACGGATGAACCTTGCAATGGCAGAGAACAGCAGGGCTTGCTTGAACACTAGAGACAAGGAGTATTGGCTGTGTGTTCCAGAGAATGGGGACATACACCCTGAACTGTTGTTCAAGTTCCACTATGAGGTTGGAGAGTGGAGCTTGAGTCGCAACTTTAAGGTACACGACTTTGTGTCCACAGAAGACCACCGTGGCTATGTTATGATTGCGAGTAGTGAGACAACCTCTACTGCACGGGGATTGTATGTTTATTCGAGAGCTTTCACCACAAAAGGCTCCTCAACAGTCGCACCGCTGTATCGCACCGTCCATCTGACTCCCAACCGTTTATTCAGCAGTTTTGACATCGTGAGGGTACAAGCCTATGTCATTGGATATGGTGACAATGATCTTCAGGTGAATTTCAAGGTCAATCGTCAGATCACAGATGCCTACACAGCTGATATAGGACGAGATCAGAAGCGACCGTTGGAGGATTTCAGTGCTCCAATATACGATACAACCAATTGGGATGGTAGTTCGACTTGGTATACACACCGTCCAGTGCCAGTCAGATTTGACTTGAGTTCGATGCACAAGGGGCCAGTCCAAGAAATCCAGTTTGAATTCAAACCACAAGGTAGCAGAATACAAATACTTGGGTATGATATGGAGGTTCGCATCGGTTCAAGGCGAGAGGTTTTGACACTGACAAGTGCGTTTGGTGGTACGGAGACACGATAATGGCTTTTAGATACAGACAGAATACTCCACAGACCGGGGACATAGTAGATCCAGAGGACTGGAACGAGAATGTTCGGGAGATGATTTCGGAGTTTAACGGACATTTAGACCGAGACAACATCCCTGAGCAATCGATCACGACAGCTATGTGCAGTGCAAACATCTTCCACACTGTTCGGTCTGATTTTACTGATCGCCAGGTGCTGTCAAAGAAGACTCAAGATTACATTGTGATCAATCGAATAGAGTTCAACTCTCAGTATGACGGTGTTGTGATATGTGAGTGGAGTGGCAACTGGGAGTTTGGGGCTGTTGAAAACGCAGTAACAACAACTGCCAATGCAAACATCATTTCGATTAGAATCATAGTGAATGGGATTGAAGCTTGCGAGATTTACAGATCACCTGATTGGGCAACAGAAGATTGTGGATATGTGAGTGGAGCTTTGTCGTATCCGGCAGGGATTGTGCGAATAGAAGCAGAGGCAAAGATACAAAATTTGCAAGATAATTTTGTGACCAAGAACTGCACTGGTGATGTAACGGTTAGAAGATGTGAATTGATTGTAACTCAGAAGGTGCGGTGATGGGACGAGTAACGATAACAGAGCCGAGTGTAGGAGACAGTCTCACAGTCACAGACATCAACTCAACATTGACAAGTTTCAATACAGAGGCATCAGATGTTGATGGTGATAATGTACACGATCAAGCCTTAGACAATTTTAACTTTGAAGCAGATGTGGTGTCCGCACAATTTTTTGGTCAGTATCGCACATCAAAAGTAGGAGAATATCGTCATTCAACCTCAAACAGTAGTCAATTTGAACCATTGGGTGGTGTTCAAGGAATGATATTTATTGGTGCTACTCAAAGTGTAGATTTCGATAACTTTGCACACATTGCAAGATTGAGTATGGGTGTTGTTGCAAAACTACCAAACAATTCTGGAGGCGGTTCAGAGTTAAAAATTAAGTTCTATTTGTCATACAAGAGTAGCCTGACAGGTGGCCAGTACAAAGTTATTCCTGCAACCACAAGAGAGATTAGACTTTCAGGCAATGCTACAGATGATCAAACCACACCATATTTTTTGCTCCAAAGTGTAAGTTTAGCTCATCATCTAAACAGATCGATAGAGGGCTCTCATTCTGATTTTATCTTGCAGCTGAATGTAGTGCCCAGTCAATCAGGGCATCCAAGCAAAACAGATTATGTTCAAATTAGAGAGTTAAATTTATATGTAGATACATTAAAGAGGTAAAAATGGGATACACAGGAGGAACATTATCTGCGGGTGTGATTGGAGCAGCACAAGTCAATGCCACGACAAAAGAGATAGAGCGAGTCGTCAATGGTGGAATAGAGTCTACAGACTTAAAGTCTTCTGCCTGGGTAGACTCTACTCACATTCGGCCACCTCGATTCTTTGGAGCACCAGCTCCAAGAGTAGAGTTTGCATCTGGTGATGTACATTACAGAGAGGGGTTTGGTCAGGACAAGGCATTTATTGCATACCACAGGTCTTCTGAGGTTGATGCAGAGGATTGGCGACCGATTGAGGGCTTGGCTACCACAGTTCATGTTTCTCCGAGTATTCCTACTCAAGACATTATGTGTAATATTTCAGCTAGTTTTTTTGCTCAAGAGATTGATGGTAATGATGCAACAGTTGGTTCAGATGTTGAACAAGAAAAATTTCAGTTGTGTGACTTTGCATTGTTCATAGTTCGAGGAGACACAGAGCCTTCCTTCATTAACGGAAGCAAAAGATGGTTGTATCGAAAACACAGTAAATGCCGGATTGGGAGCAAGAATCACAATATCTTGACGAAAGTAGATCTGGTTGAGGGGGTCAATCATATATATGTAGCCTTAAGGATGAGCAGTAAACAAGAGAATAGAGGAAGGGTACATGTTGGGCGCAGATCCCTCGTTGTTGATGTAAGATACCTATAGGAGATTGATATGACCGAAGAAGAAAAGAAATTGAAGCGTGGTGCTGCATATGAAGGTGCAGCAAGCGGAGCTCAGAGGGCTTTGGGAGTTGGAACATCTTTGGGTGGAACAATAGGATCTGTGGTTCCAGTAGTAGGTACATCAATTGGAGCAGCTATTGGTGCAGGTGTTGGGCTTGTAGCAGGAGGATTGGTTGGTGGCTTTAAGGCAAACAAGCAGTACAAAGACATGCTCAAGATGCAGAAAGAGCAAGACAAGCTGATGAACAAGCAGAAGAAGGATGCTGAGGCTTACGCCAGGAGAGATATGTTCGATGTTTATGGTGATACAATCCCACCAACAGAAATGGATTTGTCAGTGTCTTCACCGACGCTGAGTAGTTATGATGCTTTTAAATTTAGAAAGTTTGGTGGTGTGTAATGGACCCAATATTAAAACAAATTTTAGAACAAAAAGGCTATGATGTTTCTCAAACCAACATTATACCGTTCACATATGAAGAAGCAGGTATTATTAAAACAGGCTCCTTCCTTGTTGGTAGTGAAGCTAATGAGGGTGTGGTTTCAATGTATCCGAAAGCAGACATTGGAATGAGTCAAACAGGTGCATTAGTTTTCAAACCAAAAGAAACAAGCATTCGAGAGGAAATAGTATTAGAGGACCAACAAGCTGTAACTTTAATTCAAAAAAATGCTTTACCTTTAGACAAAAAAAATGAGTTGCTAGCTAGAGCAGAATCAGCAAGACAAAGAGGAATTGTCGACAATAATTCTTACGCTCAAAAAAATACCACCGATCAAAACTTAAATGAGTTTGCAAACTCTGTGAGAAACATACTCACAAGCGTAGACCCAAATCCCGGTGCTATAACAAAACCTTATGACATTATTGATCCACCACCTACTCAAGAAGAAGCCCCTCCTTCACCAGGGAAGCTTTTAAGAGGTCAATCGGCTCTTGGAGGTAATCAAAATATATTATTAAATAAGCAAGGAGCATCCCAAGTACAACAAGGCAGTGATGATCTTGAGAGTGTAGAAGAACAACTTAATTTTGATGAAAAACGAACTAGAAGACAAAAGCGAAAAGATCTACAGCGTAATACACAAAATCAAATACCAGTAGCAGATGAAACACCAACAGTTCAAGACCCTATGGATAGTTCTGAAGAACTGTTAGATATGTTGGCAGGAGGTAGGTCACAAGAAGAACTTGAAGCACAAGTTGCAAAAGAATTTGATATTGGAAACGATCAATTTTTGATGGACCTGATGAGAGGTCAAACCGAAGAACAACAAGAACAAGTCCTTTCAGAGCAATTAGATAATGTCAAAGTGTCGGACGATCAATTCGATTACAATGTAAATACATCAACAGAGGTGATAACCGCAACAAGAAAATCTGATGGAAAGGTATTTGAAAACTTACAAACTAATCCAGAAGCAAAAGCTGCTGTTGATAAGTTAGTTGTTCAAGAAAGAGAAAGAAAGACACAAGAAGCAGTCAAAGTAGACCAAGAAAGAGAAGAAAAAGAAAACAAAGAAAGACTGCTTGCAATGGCTAAATCGGAAGAAGATTTTCAACAAGTAAGAGAAGCTGCGGGGGAACCACCAGACACAGATCCAAAGATGGTTAAAAGAAAGCTTCCACCTATGACAGAGTCACAAAAGACAGGATTGATATTTGCAGGCTTGGCAGGATTAGATGTTGGACTAGAAGCAGCCAAAGCCCTAGGCCCGGCCAGACAAGAAGCCAGACAGCAGATCAAACAACTTGAAGCTCTCCGAGAGCAAGGCAGATTGGGCGAAGACAAAGCTGAAGATGCAGAGACAATGCGTTTGATGACTCGTCCCATCAGAGCCATAGCAGAGCAACAAGAGCGAGAGCGTCAAGCGGTTATGGCAGGGATGGGTCAGACCCGGAGTGCAGGTGATTTGGCTCGACTGCGTAGAGAGCGTGACGAATTGATTGATCAGAGTTTAGCCAGAGCTGGCGCACAGGTTTCAGCGCAACGGATGCAAAGAGCCGAGCAAGACTTACAGAAGCTTCAACAGCTGCAGCAGTATCGTCAATCAAACATTGAAGCAACAGCAGATCGAATAGGCCAGTCTGCCCAAGGTATTGCACAGGGTATTGGAATGTCTAGAGCAGCCCAAGCTGATGCAGAGGGTATCGAAGACTTTGTGAACAGTTACAGTCAGAGTCTTTTGGAGTTTGGAGGAGCCGAAACGGAACAAGAGGCCAAAGAAAAAGCAGTCAAAGAGTTTTACAACAAGAAGCCAAAAGATGAAGACTTTTTAACAAAGTACATTACTGGTTTGGGATCATAAGGAGACAGTCATGGCAGTCATTCAACCGTATTTTATACCAGACATTTCTCGGGGCTCCAGTGCGTTTGCTACAGGTTGGAATACCTTCCTCAAAGAACGCACCAAGATGAACTACAAGATGATGGACATGCACTTGAAGAAGCAAGACCCAAGTTACTTGTTTCAACAAATGGAGGTCATCGACAAGAATATCATCGAGCTCGAGAAGATGAAAAACGATTTGTTTGAAATGGATTCTCGCAATAGGTCAAACGCTGCCAGAGATTATGCAAGGTCTATGGCTCGAGGATACGGTTCATCTGGAGGACCAAAGAGTGAATTTCCAAGCCTTGAACTTTTTCAAGATGCGAGTGAAAGCAATTTGAAACAGGCTGCAAAAACTGCAGCCGGACAATACATGAACAAAATTATCAATCAAAGACAACCAAACCAGACCGGAAGAGCTGCTATAGGAGCAAGTTTAGCTCAAGCCCTAACAACCAAGATGTATAAAGACTTGACAGGCAAAAATCTTACACCTGACATACTAGATGTTGTTCGCCCAACCTTAACCAAATATTTAATACAATATATGGATGACGAACTAAAAGCACAGAACAAAGATATAGCTGAGGAAGCCAAAAGCCAATTATATCTTTCTCAAGGGATCAGTTATGATTCAAGAGGACCAAGTGGCAGTATAAACAAATTAGATGAGGAGATTGAAAAAAGTAAAAAATCACTGAAGCTACTAGCAAATAAAGTACAAATAAAAGGAAAAGCTCCAGATAGATCTAAGTTGAAAGAACTTGCAGAGCAAGGGATGTCTCCAGATGTGGCAGCAAGAATAATTGAACTTGGTAAAAAAATAGAAGCTGAGGAAGCCAAAAGAGCACAGATAGGAACTCAAGCAGAAATACAGATGCAAAGATTTCAAGACATGAGTCCTTTTGAACCATTCAAAAGAAACTTTGTATCTGAAACAGCGTTCCAAGCTAGCCCTAGTCAAGAGGCCAGACAAGACCTTATCTCGCAACAGCTTGACAGACCGATGAAGACTATGAGTGCTGCTTATCCCGATTTAGAGTTTAACAAGCCTTACGAAACAGCAGGTGGTATGTTGGTTGGAGTGACACAAGTAGGGGGTGAGGAGCGTCCCTTCACAAACATAAGAGGTGAAGAACAAATATACTCTCCTGGAGAGTCGGGTTTTAACTCTATAGACAGGCTGTTGAAAGAGTTGTCTTTGGTTCAAAAAGAACAAGCACAGATGGTGGAATAATGCGATTTACGATGGATGATGAGGCATTGATGCAGATGTCTTCTATGAACGAAAAATACACCCATTACAGACGATACATTACCAATCGTTTTATGGTGATGGATGTCTTTGAAGATTCGGTTGTAATAGCTGACAAAGAGATGGGATTGACCAGTGAATACAGAGAAGGCGATCAACTTGCTGATGGTCGTATTTCTAGCTTGTCTGAAGAAGGCATTGTGTTCCAACCCCCCAGGGCAGACCAGTGTCCATTCACACTGGCGATGCGTTCCGAAATGTACCCAATAGCAGGACAGAGAGCTACCAAAGATCGATTGCGTATTGAAGATGAAATCAAGATGCGATACGATACACAAGGGCCGGTGATATTGATGATCGACCCTGACGACATGAGGTAGTTATGGCAGAAACCAAAACAGAGTTACAAAAACAGATTGATGAATATGCTTCTCAAACTGTTGCTCGGATGCTTAGTGAAGAAGAAATTGGTGATTACTTTGAGCCACTTTTGCAAACATTCGAAATCGACTACAAAGAAAAATTATCAGAAGATGATGTCGTCTATTTCAACAATGCTCTGTTGGAGCAGACTCGACAGAGACAAAATTTAAAGCTTGAGCAAGACACCGTAGATGCAAGTGATTTCAAAGAAGCTGCAATCTTTCGTCAAGAAGCCAAAGTACAAGAAGGGCTTAGTCAAGCAATGCTTCCTGAGCAAAGCAAGGGCTTGTTCGATGTGGAGCAAGACATCTATGAAAGAGAAGCAGAGGAATATGCTGAACAAAATGTCACTGATTTAAAGTCATACGCAGATCTGTACGAACAAAGATTGAACGAACTTATGTCAGACGATCCTTTTGGGGCATTGTCTGTTCCAGATGACAAAGTTGGAAAGGGCTTGTCATACGCTGATGCTATGAAAGAGGCTGCTTTAGATCCTCGATTTGAGGTTCCAGAACCAAACTTTGGTGACTTTGTTTTAGACGCAGTCAATCCTATGGGCGAACGATTGCAACAGCCTGTGAACTTGGCAACCATCAGTCAGAAGCCTGGGGAAACACTTGAAACAGCTGAAACAAGAACACTGCAAGACTTTGTCAAAGGACAAGACATTCCGGTTGATGCAGATGAATATGAAAGGTTCTTTGAGGGTATAGACAAAACAGCGGAAGAAATCTATAGAACCAGAGAGACTGGATTGTTTAACGAGGTCTTATCAGCAGTGCTTGGTCAGACCACAGACCAACAAATAGAGATTGACGAAGAAGCAGGAAAAGCTTTAACGAAGAAATATTTAGAGTCAGACAATCCACTTGTATCTCAGTCCATGCGTCAATTCACCAAAAGTTATGGTGAACGAGAAGAACTCTTAAAAGAGATAGCTGCAACAAAAGATTTCGGTCCAACAGTGAGGGGTGATCTGGCTAGACTTTCTATGGAGATCAATGAGTCTTTGAAACTAGCTAACAAGGGTATCGACGATGTAAGTTTCAAGGTGGATACTGCCAGTGGTAACCACATACAAATGTTGAAAGAATCTGGTGCGCCTTATTTTCCACCATTTGATCTCCTTTTTACAGACCCCAAAGCTTACTATGAACAAGGTGGCGCACGACTCCCTCGATCAGTGGAGCAAACCCTCTCTCTTGAAGATATCCAAAAGTACAACAGACTTAGACTGAAACAAGATGATACAAACAACCCGGTGTATCAAGAACTCAATGCCCGAAAAGATTTGGTTGGGGCGAATCTCTTGTTTCCTGAAAAGGGTGAGTCAGCTCTCACCATCATGGCTCAAGCAAGAATAAATGCCAAAGAACAGATTGACCAGACCATCAATTCATTAGAAGAAGAAAAAGCATTGACAGAAGATCTTAATGAAAAGATGGATCTGTCTCTCAGGATCAATGATTTGAACAACCTTAAATTCAGCTTGGACGAAAAATCTTTGGCTGAAGAATTTACAGACGAGTATTTTGAAAATCCGTTGGGTCTAATTAGAGACATCCCATTGGGAATCATTGATACTATGGCTGATGTCTATATGAGAAAAGGTGCAGTTGCACCTCCAGATATTGAAGGATCTCTCAATACAATCAGAGACATCGAGAAGCTTTTATCTGAACCTGAGAAGCGAGCTCAACTTGGAGGCGAGCGAGACATAGCTTTTATTGGGCCAAACTATGCAAACGATGCTTTA
>Ga0098042_1000132_pt1 | contig 26455 bp, 26 predicted proteins | sample 9_EtaG_FD_75066 | JGI IMG/M metagenome (GOLD analysis project Ga0098042, IMG submission 75066) | Marine viral communities from the Subarctic Pacific Ocean - 9_ETSP_OMZ_AT15188 metaG | ecosystem: Environmental > Aquatic > Marine > Oceanic | place: Pacific Ocean | collected 2015-01-10
CGATTACTTTCCGATGCCGCTAAACGAGAGGATGCCATTCAAGTCGGCATTCGTGTTTGTGAGAAGTGTAGTGAATTTACAAGTAAGGGCGTTTGTTGTGGACAAAATACGATGTTTCACGGCAACGAGTGGGTTGGAAAGGAAGATGAATTGTGGAATGAAATATCGGCTAAAGTCCTGTGGGAAGAAAGTCTAAAGAAAGTCCATGAGGTTGAAAATCAAGAGCAAAGCGAAATGACTTTTGGAGTCCAAAATAATGTGAAGAAAACCGAAGCCAACCCGCAAGTGAAAGGTGTCAAAGGAATGAATAGTCGGGAAAAGACGAGTGAGAACATGATTAAGGGTATCTTACGCCATAAAAACGACATCTCCACATTTAGAGATGGAACGATTCGGTTTGACATGGTGGACATTACTATGACGCATTTCAAGCCAAAGGAGATAGGAATTACGGTTCAACAAGCGAATGATTTAGGCTACGATTGTGATGACGAAAACCAAGTCCTTGAATTGAAGCCACAAGATGTTGTAATACCGATGAATTGCACCGAAAAATTAGTGAATACGACAAAATATGTTGATGATTTACTGATTACCCTTTACGGTATGGAACGGTTTTACAATTGCGAAACCTATCAAGATTTGGTCGGTCATTTAATCATGGGAATCGCACCCCACACTTCGGGGGCTATCCTGTCAAGAATCATTGGATTTTGTGATGTAAAAGGTCATTACGGACACCCTTACTTCCACGCCGCTAAAAGACGCAATTGTGATGGCGATATTGACGCTATTTTGTTGTTATTAGATGGTTTGCTGAACTTCTCAAGGTCATTCCTTTCAGCGAATAGAGGGGGAATGATGGATGCGCCGTTGATTTTGACAACGACCATTATTCCTACGGAGATTGACAAAGAGGCATTGAATGTTGATACGATGAGCCAATACCCTGTTTCCTTCTATGAAGGGACTATGAAGCGACCAATTGCGAAAGAAGCCACTAAGAGTCTTGGAGTGGAAACGGTGGAAACGAGGTTGGAGAACGGCATAAATGCCTTTGAAGGATTTGGTTATACGCATGAAACAACCGATGCTTGCCAATCACCGAAAGATAATCCCTACAACACCTTAGAATCCATGAAAGAGAAAACCTTGATGCAATTTGAGTTAGGAACAGTATTGAGAGCCGTTGATAATGAGATTCAAGCAGGGAAATTGATTAACCGACATTTAATCCGTGATATGCGAGGTAATTTGAGAGCCTATGGACAACAAAAGACCCGATGCACTAAATGTGGGGCTTCCTATCGTCGTGTTCCAATTGCGGGCAAGTGTATCAATGTGATTAAGAAAGATGCCGAGAATCCGCTTACAGGCGAAATAGAAGACCAAATCTGTAATCACAAACTGATATTGACTGTCCATCAAGGTTCGGTTGAAAAATACGATGGTTTGATTGAGTATATTATTGACAAATACGGTTGCGATGATTATACCGATAATTTGTATCGGTTGGTTTCATCTTGGGTGGCTGATACCTTCTCAAGTGATGAGGAAAATACCCAAAGAACCTTTGACGACTTCTAAATACACATTATACGACGGCCCTGATGCACTAATCAAAAAGCCACATTTAACCCGTCATACCCACCGTATGCTCATCAAGTGCATCTTCGGAAATATCCTCGTCAAGATAATCCTTTTCATAATCGGCAACCGTATCTTCGTCTTTCTTGGTTTCAGTCGCCGCCTTTTTAGGCTTAGAACCATCATTGGATTTAGTAAAGAAATCCATCCATGTAAGACCTAAGACAAGCAATACTGCACCTGCCGCCATAGCACCAAATTTGAGCGCACCCATGAAATCAGTTTTAGGTGCTTCTTTACTTTCGGTGGAGGTATCGCTACCCTCAATCAAATCCGACATAAAGATTATTTGTTGGCTTCGTTATCTAAAGATAACGCACAAAGAGGGCATTCGCTAATACGCACCCAATAACTGCATCCCTCTTGAGGACACAAGGTTGGAATCGCACCGCACACGCTATCATTCTTCCTCTTGAACATCTTGAGGGATAGTAATAGAACGACTCTTACGGGTTTTCCAACCCTTGTTTCGGTGTCGGGGTGGAAAGAACCAACCCACTACGCTATCGGAAGAACCGCTATCGCCACGCTTCCATGCTTTGACTCCATTTGTCCAAGACCCATGAGGTCGGTCATCGGGGACACAATTGATTGAATGAATCTTCCTGTCGGGGAAGTCATTGACATATTCTTTCTTATGGCGGCCTGTTTGATTATAAGAACCCATGATTTACCGACCCTAACAACGGGTATAAGAATGTTTTTATTCTTCTTGGGTGGAATCTTCCTCTTGTGGGAGGGCTTGCTCTAAGGCCATAATGATACGCACGATTTGAATAGCCGTATCTTTTCCTTTGATAGAAAGATTGTTCAAAATCTCAAGAAGCAAACGAATGTCATTTTGGTCTAATCCAATGGCTTGTCCTGTTTCGGTCATAATAATCTCTTTATCGGATTAGGTATCTAAATGTTTCAATCTTCAAACGAAGTTAATAACTAAATCGTGAAATCCTTGAACTTGCGCCCCTTGACCTGTGGAGGGATTTCTTACCACATTAAGAAATTCTATTCTAATTGTGACGGAATCACCTGCTACGGGACAGGCGGTAGCGGCTACTCCCGACTTACCATTTCGGATGAAAACTTGCCTAAAATTCGTTCCTGTTCGGGAAATTAAATCATAAATTCCATAAGGGGGATTATTTTGTCCTATATTCATAATTGTTCTATCGGGGGATGGGTCGGTAGCATAAGTGTCTTGAACCTCTCTTTCTATGATGCCCGCATTCGTTATGCTTGCTGATACGATGGCCGTTCCTGACCTTCCCATTTCCCACTTAGCCCTTCCCCCATCAACAAAACCCGATGCTGTGGTGGTTCTTAACGCCCCACCGATTAGGATGGGAACTGATGCCGAAAGTGTATTGTAAGCGGCTTGATAATCGCTAACCAAAACATCTTGTGTTTGGATGGTTCTTACAGGGTTTGTGCCTGTTGATAATACCGATGTTGAACCGTCATAGATACCGTTGGAATAAGCGTATGTATTTGTCCCAAAATCCCAAAATCCAAATTTGACGGCATTATCAAAATTTCCTGTCCCTGTGGTAGTAGCCACCGTAATACCATTTTGAGAAACAGGCGGTGTTGGGCTACCGCCACTTGCTTGCTGACAAACACCGATAATAACAGGAACGCCCATGTTAATCACCCAATACAGACCCATTGAACACCTAATGTCGTAGCCCCTGCAATATCTTCAACCAAAACAAAGGTTTTAGCGGTGAAATTGGTCGTTATGGTTTGCTGACCTCCGCCTAAAGTTGAGGAATTGACTCCGTTAATATCAGTCGCCGTTGTGGGTGCATCAGTCGGCGTAGCCAAAGCGGGAAGAAGTGGGTCATAGACGGAGTTATAAGAACGAATTGTGATGTTCGGAGTTTGTCCGGGCGTAAGATTGGCTAAAACAGTCACTTGGTCGCCTATTTGCCATGTTCCATAACCTGTTAAATCCGAAGTCCCTACGGGTGCAGGTTGTAATCCACCATTTGTGAAAGGAGGCGCATTAGCGTCATATCTCCCTCCCCCATCTTGAGCAAGAGTTAAGTTAAGAGTGATGGCCGCCGCATTTCCACTTACAACGATTAAACCGCCTTGTTGTGGGTAGCAATCGTATGTCCCCGCCGCAAACTTAGCATTTTGAGTTTGACCAAAAGATTGAGTAGTGGTTGTTCCTGTCTTAAATTGGTTGTCGGTTGGTTGATATTTGAAACCATTGATTTCATTAAATGGGGCAAAACCTTTACTGAATACTGCTGATAATTCGCTTGTGCTTGAAGTAATTGTTCCTCCCGAAGCACCCGCCGAATCGCCCGCAGTTTGGAAGAAATTAACAGGATTTCCTGACCCGATGCCAATAGATTGACCCACAGTAAATATATGGGGGTTTCCGATAGGGACTGTGGTGTTATAAGTAAATCTTGATTCTCCACCAAAACCACCTGCACCATCGTTAAACTGAATATCATTACCTGCACCGCCGGGTGAACCGCCACCGCCTCCACCTGCCGCTTCAAGGTTAATCGTTCCCGCACCGTTGGTAATGGTGACTGTTCCTCCTGTGGAAGTTAAATTAGCCATTTCAAAGTCCGTTCCATCTCCAATAAGTAATTGACCGTTAGCGGGGTTTGAACCTGCATAGCCGTTAATTTTGCCTGTGAAACTAACGGGAATCTCATAATTCGCTTGGTCTGCCGAAGTATCAATAGTAAAAGCGGAATTTTGCGAAGTAGTTTCAACTCGGAAATCAATACCATCAGCACCTAAACTTGCATTCCCATCACCGACGACGACTGAACCCGAACCCCCATCACCACGAATAGTCAAGGCTTGCCGAAGTGTTCCCGCTTTCAAAATTTGGATAAACATTCTTCCGCTTTCTTGGTTGGTGACTACATCGGCCATATCCATGACGATTGAACCGTAAATATGCTTGAGATTTTTAGCACCTCCCGAAGAAGGGGCATTATTTCCGTAAAACTGTATAGAACCAATGTCGTCACCATTCGCAGGAGTCGCTGAATTTTTGTAAAGGAAAAAGTCGGGACTTTGGTTAGCATCGTCGGTATCTTCGGTTAATTGTAAAGCAAAATCTGTGGACAAAGCGTTAGACTGTTGGTTAATAGTCATAGGCACATTGAAAGTAGCAGTATCAGCCGAAGCATCCATGAGGAAGGCGTTGGTTTGATTATCAGTTTCCACTCGGAAATCCACATCAGCACGGCCACTATCGTTCACAACAACGGCAGGGTTTCCATCGCCCCTAATACTCAACATATCAGTAATGTTGCCGCTATTGGTATTGGCTCTAACACGGAAGTTAAATCTTCCCGCTTCTGCCCCATCGGTAGGGTCTAAAATATCAGCAAAGAAATCAGCATAAGTAGTCGTTGCCGCCAACGAGTTTTTACCTTGAAATTGAATATGGCCTAAATCATCATTGGCGGCGGGTGATGTTGAATTGTGGAATAGTTTAATGTCGGGAGAAGCCGTAGCCCCATCATCGTCAATTTGAAGGGCAAGACCCGCCGTTCCTGTGGTCTTTTGAAAGATGGTGACAGGAACATTGAAAGTAGCAGTATCGGCTGAACCATCCATCTTAAATGCTTCACTTTGATTGATTGTTTTGATGTAAAAGTCATTATCTAAAGCGTTAGGATTGACCGTCATAGCACGGACACCCGATACCAATTTACCAATGTCAAAGTAAGGGGCGGAAGTGCCGTTTCTCAAACAATTGAAAACAATTGCACCATCGGGTTGTGCGGTAGCAACATCAACGGCAAATCCTGTAATAGAGGCGTAGTTAATCTTTTGGGCGGCATCATCTTGACCCGAAAACAAAACTTGACCGAGAACATCGTTGGTGGCGGGTGTAGCCGAATTACGATACAATTTCAAATCGGGGGCTACTGCCGCCCCTGCATCCGTGCTATGGATTTCAATTTCATCACGGAATGGAACTTGAGTCCGAATGTCGTCTTGGCTTGCATCCACTTGGAAAGCGAAATCTTGGCTAAGAGTATCAACCACGAAATCAAGGTTCGCATTGTTGGCGATATTGACGAAAACACCCGATTCCGTAATTCTCATCGGACTTGTGATTGAACCCGATTGGAAAACTCGGAAATCTAATTGACCGTCTTCCGAACCTGCCGTGACAACATTTGATTCGGCGGAAATACGAGCAAATTCTTGAGCCGCCCCTCCGCTATCGTTTCCTTTGAAAACAATGACTCCTAAATCATCACCGTCAGAAGGGGAGGCACGGTTAGCATAATACACAATATCGGGGGCTGAACCTGTGTTTGCTGATGTGGATTCCACTTGTAAAAGGGTTGAATCGCTTGCATCTATGATTTTTAAGGTCTGTCCATCCCAAGTAAGGTCATTGTCGCCTGTAAGGGTATTCGCACCACTCCAATAAGCGATTTGATTTGTCGCACCTGTTCCCGTAGGACTTGTGCCATCAGCCTCAATCGTTAAGGTTGGTGTAGCCCCACCCGTTCCGCTTAAAGTAGTGGTAATGCCTGTGCCACCCGTAAAGGTCAAAGTATCGCCACTTTGCACTTCATCAGTATTGCTACCATCCGAAGCCCTCCAATTGGAATAACTCGCTACTGCCGTGTCAAGGTTGATTGTTCCTCCACCATTGGTAATCGTGATAGTCCCGCCCGTTGAAGTCAAATTGGCTTTAGAGAAAGTGCTACCATTTCCAATGAGTAATTCACCGTCAAGAGGGGTTGCTGTCCCACCGAAACCGTAATTTTTAATCGGGGCGATGTCTAATGTTCGGCTTTGAGCATCGGAAAAGATATTTACCGTTCCACCTAATGAAAAGTGTCTAAAATCGCCATCAACATCGCCATCGGGGTTCACATCAAAACTCATGTTCGGAACGCCACTTATTTCGCCCGAAATAGTAAGCATTCTAACTTCGGCGGCATCATTGGTAATGTAAAAGTCTAAACTTCCGCCGTAATTAGTCGGGTTGGCACTATCAATTCTTGATTCAATTCTTGCGTAAGTTAATTCACTTCCTCCAACGCCTTCGTTAGCGTTAAATTTGATAGCACCAATTACATCATCAACCGTAGGTGTAGCGGAATTGCGATATAATTTAACATCGGGTGCATTAGTAGCCCCCTCATCTGTTGATTCAATGACGAACATATCGCTTACGCCATTGTCAGTAATCTTCAATTGACGACTTCCGCCTGTGGGTGTGTAAGTTAATCCCGCATCGCCCGCAATCGTATCAGCATCACTCCAATAGGCTACTTGATTAGCCGAACCCGAACCATCAACCCCTGTGTTCACCGTAGCGTATTCAAGAGCCGTTCCAAGACTATTTACTCTCAAGAATTGATTAGCCGTTCCAATTGAACTTAGACCTGTTCCACCGTTGGTTGTTTCCAAAACACCGCTAATGGTAATTGTCCCTGCACCTGTAATCGGGCCACCACTTGTGGTTAAGCCTGTTGTTCCACCGCTAACATCAACGGAAGTGACCGAACCGCCACCACCACCGCCGCCTGTTTGAATAGTGACTGAACCATCATTATTATCAGTAAGCGTTCCATCGGAAACAATGATTTTTGATACACCAAAGACATCGGGAGTGCCGTTTTCATCGGTGACTTCTAACCCTGCTTTACCTGTGTTAGAACCTGTATAGATATTTCCCATCTTACCTCACCGTCAGTTCGCAACATTTTGAATTTGAACCTTATCTGTTTCCAAGAAGCCCATTTTCTGTTCCGACCAACCTGCAAAGCAAGCCTCTATTTCACCTGTGGTAATGTTTGTTGCCGCCCCTGCATCGCCTGTGCGGTTAATCACACGAAGAACGATTTGCTTCTCAACAAAGATAGGGACATCAAATTTCCATTGGTCAATCTTTGGTGTAACAGGCGACCATTGAAAGTCATCCCATTCCATCAACAAAGTGCCATCAACCCATATTTGATAAGTAATTCCACCTGTGGCGGGGATTCCGGGAACTTCCGAATGACCGAAACTGCAAATCTTGTAAAACTCACCGATGGAAGCAGGGACAAATGTTCCGACTGTTCCCGCAATTGTTGAACCTGTGCCACCGGGAATTGGGGCATTAGGAATAGAAGCGTCTTGATTGAAAGTAGGATTTATCATTTCGGGATTACCTGCAAGACTGTTTGAAGGAATTTGGGGTGGTGCAAGGTCAGCAATAGGTTGTGCGGAGGCGGAAGCAGTTGTTCCTTCGGCTCTTGTGACATTCAAAACGCAAATATCCAAAAATGTATTGTCATTTAGGTTAATGCTTCCAAAATTGACTTTTTGGCGTTGAATTACATTCGCTGATGTTGGGCGTGGAACAAGATGAAATGGGAAAACCGATGTGAAAAGCATGGTTTCTTGATTTCCAAGTGAAACGGGGACTTGAGTTTGACGGTCATAAATTGACGGGTCAAGACCTTGACGAACAGGATGTGATTTCTCCACATGGCCGGGTCGGTTCAAATCGTGATATGGAAGTGGCGAAGGCTCAACACTATCTCCCTGTTGGGAATATCCCGTTTGCAGGGCTTGTTGAGTCTTATTGTAGGGATTGATTTTCTTCCTACGAGCCTCATACGGATTAGCGGAATTTTTAGAAGCCATACTGTTTCATTATCCGTCTTGTTATCTAAAGGTGTTCGCTCTTTTCTTCTTACAATTAGATTTTCCGGGTATGTCTTTTGGAACAAAAATACTGAAATAATCAAATTAAATGAAAAATCCTCACAAATCACTATCATAATCTTGTTGAGTGGCGACTCCTTGATTCTTGCGTTCTTTCTTTCGGCGTTCTCTCTCACTTCGCATGGCTTCAAGGTAAAATTCAAAGGTTTCGGTTTCTAAGCCTTTACTCTTGAGCAGTAATCTTCGGTAATTTTCAACCGTGCTAACGGTGACAGGGATGCCAAGATTCATCAATTTTCTCGCCATCATCGCATCCGTTCCATCATAATGAGTGTATTCCACATAGACGGCGGCTAATATGGTTGAATCGGGAATGTTGTTCCAATCATTATTTTCAGCCGATAATTGAAGGTCATTAAAAAGCGTATAGCGAATATCAACAGTTTGGTCGGGGAGGACATAAATAGGAGGCCATAATTGGTAATAAGGTTCATCTCTTGTTTGACGGGGATAAGGAGAAGCAAAACCCGATACACCCGACGACCAAACATTCTGTGGGTCTTGATAATAATTGGTGGTATCAATAACGATATTAGCAAAGATATTTGGTGTCCATTTGATTAAATCGTCGCCCTCAACCCTAAATCCATACGGGGAAATGCCGGGTGTGCAAGATACACTTTCAATGACCAAAAAATCGTCTTCATTTACCAATCCTGTTTGCCTTCCCGACTGAACATTACCGTATTTTCCATAGAGAATGGAATGTTCAATTCCGGGTGGTGGATAATGAGTCCCATAAGGAGAATCGGCCAATCGCCCACTTGTATTATCACCGTTTAATTCCCAAGTGTAAATCTGTTTTCTAATTGCCATGACTACACCTTCCTACGAGCATTTTGAATGGCTTCGGGTAATTCGGCCATACTTGCATACAAATGCGATTTAATCAAATCTTGCTTATATCTCCACAAGTTTTCCACCGTAAGAGGCCAACCTGCATCAATTAACCGTTGAGCAACGATACAATCCGCACCGTCAATGAGAAGATACTTGATATAACAACGAGCAACCTTCCTATCAGTCCCTCTTTTTATTTGAGCATCTGTCCCATAAGGGAATGACGAACTGCTGTTATTCTTGACCTCCACACTCCATCTGTCGCCGGGTTTTATGATAATTGGTGGTTGTAGCCCATCTTTTAGGGAATTTTGTAATTGCACGGCACGATTGGGATTGGGTGGATAAGATGACAATGCCCCGATAGGATAGGGAACAACCTTACCACTAATGCCACCTAATCTTGACGGCACACCATCGGGGTCTTGAAAATAACGGGTGGTATTGACAATGATTTGAGCGTTAAAAGTTTCGGGATAAACGGCAATTCCATCTAAAACAATGAATTGATAGGCTTTCAATTGGCCGGGAATGTCAAGATTGTTTCCAATGTCGCCATTAAAAATATCCACAACTTGATTAGGTGCAATTGGCACGATTTTCCAAAATATCTTTTCGGATGACGAACCTATTTTGTAAGATATAGCGGAAATGGGATAACGATTCAAAACTACATCATCGCAATTATTTACAGCAACAAGGGGTGGAGTGATTGTAAAATGATTAGATTCCCCAACATTTCGCCATTCGTAGCATTGACGGCGAATACTCATACCTAACGATTGTCGGTGTTGCTATCTAAACGATTTGATTAAACGCCACGATAGCCGGGAGGGGCTTTTTGGATAGCCAATTCACCGATTAAGTCCACAACAACGGTTTGGTTGTTAGCATTACCCGCCGCACCCGTAATTTGAGAACGAGTGGTCACGGTAACGGAAAGTGGTTGTTGGAAAAGACAAAGGACAGGAGATGGGAACATAAGGATTCCACCACCGTTTGCGATGTTGTTAGCCAACCAAGAAATGTCAAATTGGTTTGAAGGAACATTGTTTGCACCGACTTGAATGGAAACGGCGAAATCACCTGTCAAATTAGCCCCATCAGCATCGGTGATACGAACAGCGATACCATAAATTCGGACTTCTTCGTTGTTGGCTTGGTTTGTGTAAATTGAAACTACTTGAGAAGTGTTAGCGGCGATGGTTGCACCACCTGTGTTTGTATCAGCATTGAAATTATAACGAGTCGTGTAAATTTCAGGTTGTGGGTCTTGATTTGCCATTCATAATCACCTGTATAGTATTCAATTGGTGTTCTTGTTATCTAAAGGTTCTTCATTTAACGCATCTTCCTTGTTGCCTCTCAACCGTTGGTAATGGGGTTTAATGACATAGTAAAGGGCGAGAAAAACAATAAAGTCAAGAATAAAAGCCCATGCGCCAAGTTTTTCAATGTCTTTAATCATTCGGGGGAGATAAACGACAGGAGAAACCGCACCCAAACGAATGTATAAACTCAAACTCCAAGTCCACGCAATTTGAAATAAAATAAGAAAACCCACCAATGGGCGGGATATTTTCATGCAAATAACTCCTGTTCATCTTCAATTTCGGGGGCAGGGGCGACTCCTAAATCTTCAATGGTCGGTGGCTTAACATTTTCTTTATCTAAATAAGCACGGAAAAAGGCATAGGCTTTGGGAACAACATCTTGTAATTCCTCTTCCACATTTCTATCGTTTTCTTCGGCGGCTGTAATGACAATTTGGCGCATTTGAGTGAATAAACCAATAGTTTCGTAAAAATCCGCATTGAATACGCTCTTGTATAGTTTGGCTACTTTGTCAGCATTGTATTGAACGAGAACTGCACCGACTACGGCACAAGTGGAAACGGCGGCGGTGAAACCAAGAAGCATCCATTCCATGTAAGGAGTAGGAGTAATAAAAAACGGTATCAATTGAATAATAAAAATAACTGCTAAACAAGTCGTGAGTAATTGTTTCCATGTAAGATATTCTTGTTCCACAATGGAAGATAATTCACTTTTTGCCATTAGTTTTCACTCCTAAATAGTAGGTGTTTATTGATTGTTTGAAGGTATTCATAACCATAAGTATTCATTTCCTTAATAACTTTCTTTGTCCAATTTCCTGTGCGGTCAATGAAAAAGATTTCGGAACGGAAGATACCTTGATTGTGTAGCATGGTGAAATCGGAGTAAGAGTATAGGTTGAGCAAAGAATCTTTGTATTCTATTTGTGGAAATATCATCGGCACAGTTTCCATATCTTCTATGATTTGAGGTTCAGCGTTAGAGTGTAATTCAAATTGTTCCCATTCTTGTTCCCACATCCTATCCCAAAAAGGCTTATTAGAGTAGTATTCGGGGCCAAGTGAGCGTTTTCGGTCATCCATGAAGGCAGTTTTACGATGAATAACATTGGAAATTATGTCATCCTCGTTATCTATCATAAAATATGATAGTTTGGTTTGCTATCTATACCTGTTGCTCAACCTTGTCAATAATGACACCACTTACGATAGAAGCCACGATTACAAGAGTCGCCATTTTCACTAAAGATTTTCCTTGAGGCATAACAAAGTTTTCCCATTTGAAAGGAAGATTTTTGGTTTCGGTGATACCATAATTGTAATGAATTAACGCTTCCGTAAAAAAGACCGCAAAGGTGACTCCCGAAACTACGATAAAATGCTCGGTTCTCTTATTCATACTGCCTCATCTCCTTTCAAAACAATGTCCGATAGGGCAACACCTACGACGACGACAGGGAGTGCTAAAAGAACCCAATCACTACGGGTGAAAACATGAGTTGGGAATCCATAAGTGCGATAATTTTTGAAACCGTTTATTAACATAGAGGAAAAGAAAGCCATAGAACCAACCGCAGGGATAACCCATGAACGCCACGCTTGCCTTGCTTGCTCGTTGGCTTTTTTAGCAGGTTGTTCCGCTATTTTCTCAATCTTTTCGGCTTCGTCTTGATTAGGAATATCAATCACCCCTTAATTTTCTTATATCCAAAGTATATTCCGCCGATAGTTAGAATACCAATTCCTGCTTTTGCCAAGTTTGAAGACATAATTCCGTCTTTTTGTGCTGTCACGGCGGTCTGTCCCGAATTTTGAATTTCTTGGTCGGCTTGTTCTTCACTTCCTTCACGGCAACCGAAAACATTTGACCAAAGTGGATTACAGGTTCGTTGTTGATAGGCTTCTCTTGCGCCACTTCCGGGTGCGGTGGACAAATACGCTAAGGCTTGGTCGCCATCAGCACCAATCGGTGTCCATTTGACGGTTGAACCGCCACCCATTGAGTAAGGAATACCCGCAGGGCCGTAAGGTTGATAGGCTTGACCTTGATTGTTAAGACTAATCAAATTGGGAATCCAAGCCATCCATGAGGAATTTGAAGGGGCTTTGGTGACAAGACCTTGTGCGGAATCGCCAATGACTTCTTGACGAGTTGTAGTGCATCCGGGTGTGCCTGTGGTGCAACCTGTCGGCGTGTTGATATTGACATAGCACTTTTGCATACCCAATGCGCCGGGTTCGCAATCCATGTTATACCCGCTTGTCATAACTAAATGTTATACCGCTTGCTATCTAAAAACAATCATTCGTAGTTTCGGATAGCGAGGCCGACAGGGAAACGAGGAATGCCATCATCGGTCATTTCAAAATAACGCACGGTGAGAGTAGCACCAATGTAATCATCTCCCTTTTGGAAGTATTCGGTTCGTTCTTCTCTTGTGCCTCTTGGTCGGGTTTTGAAAAGGTCGCCGTTTTCAGTCACGCAAACCCAAATAACTGTTCCCGCATCGTTGCCTGTGCCTTCTTCATAGCCTACAATTTCAAACTCTTGGTCATAGAACTCCTTGAATTTTTGAAGATGCTTAGAACGCTTGTTGATGCCATATTCTCCGTCTTTGTTGCGAATCATAATGCCCTCGTAGCCTTCTTTTACAAATTGGTCGTGGTATTTCTTCACATCGGCTTTACTATCCAATTCAAAATTGCGAGTAAGGTAAAGATATTGGGAAGGCGCACCGACAGGTTTAGACCGAAGAATTTTACCCAAATTATCGTATCGCTTTTGGAAACCTGCTTTGCGGTCATCGGGGTCAAGCATATCGTAAAGTCGGTAAGAAATCTGTTTCAATTTGTCATCATCACCTGCCTTCAAAGTTTCCCTTCGGACTAAACCGACAACCTCTTGGAAAGTGAGAGTATCGGAATACAATTCACCATCAAGGAATGCACCATCGGGAATACCTTTTAGACTCGCAATTTGTTGTCTTAGGTGGTTCATGTGAGGAAATTCTTTGCCTTTACGGGATTTCAATGAAACCGAACCATCGGGGTTAATGGAAGCCATGCAACGCACACCATCAAACTTTCTTTGACCGATAGCGGGATAGGAAACATCGTGGCTACGCTTAGTGAAATCAAGAGCGAGCATAGGAAGGACAACAAGAGTGTCTTGGGCTTCTTTGATAGTGTCAAAATAGCCCTCATCACGCTTTTTGCTTACCTTTGATTCTAACTCAAACATGGCTTGACCCTTTGCATCCCGACCTTGCTTTCCTTGCCAATAGATTCGGGGTCGGTTGGTGGTTTTGTTTCCATCAAGCAAACCTGTTTCCACACCCATAATAAAACGATTGTTGGGGGCGTTATCAACATAACCTCGCCATTGACGAATTTTTCCTTTTGAATCCTTCTTGTAAAGAATCTTTTCCATGATAGGCATGAATATCAATTTCCCCTACACCTTAATAAAGGTTTCATAGACCAAGTTTTTCAAATATCTTTTTGATTCTGTCGCCACCAAGTAGGGCAACCGCACCCACACCGACTCCAAGAACACCCAAAGCCATTTTCATGTTAGACCCTTCGGCCTCCATATTCTCGTTAGAAGGTTCGCTTCCTGTGGCTTCGGCAGGTTCGGGAGTGGAAGATGGGCCGCTTGGAGATGGATTACCTACGGTATCAGCACCGTATGGACTCTTAACAATACCATCATGCACTAACCGACCAATTTCACTCTCTCCCCATTCGTGTCCTTTCTTTACAGGAACATATTTCTTTGAATACTCTTTCTTTTCGCCCCAACCATTTCTCCATGAAGTCCAATTTTCCCTCATATAATCATCCATTCGTTTGAAGCCTTGATATTTGTCCACGCAAGCATCACAAACAGTAGCATTCCCATAACCCTCAAGATAAGCAAAGTTAATATCATTCATTTTGACTAAATCATCACATTCTTGGCATTCAGTCCATCCCTTCCTCATACCAATTTTGCCTTTGTAGCGATACAGGCCGGGATGAAGTTTTTCGGCTTCAAAAGTTTCAGCCTTTTGTTTCAAAATTTTCTTGAAAACGGTCTTTTCCCTGTCAGTATCAATACTTGGGCGATAAATCACTTCATTATCCATGCCGTCTTTATGTCCTTTGGTGTAAGCGTAAGTATAACCATCGGATTCGGATTCGTGTTCCGCCGCCAAACCGTAGTGTCGTTTGTCGCCATAATCGGTGTTAGTATCAACATCAACCGAACCGACATCCTCAACATCAATTTCAAAGTTATCCTCACCTTCGGATGGCTCGCTTCCAATTTCATCGGAAATAGCATCGTGAATATAATCTTCTTCCTCATCGGAAACTGTTTCCTTTGCGGTTGTCCAATCATAAGTGGTGATAGGGTTATCGTAGCGGAATTCATACATGACTTCTTCTTCCCTCGCAATCATATCATGCTCTTTTTCGCCACTACCGCTTGCCTCATAAATACGGGAATAATCAGTTTCACTTTCGTAAGGGTCATAATCATCTTCCTCCGCACCAAAGAGGGCGACACCTGCCGCCAAAGCACCAACGCCAAGAGCGACCTTAGCACCTGTGGATAATCCCTCATCGGATTCTTCCTTTTCTTCCTCCTTGACAGGGCGAGTGACCTTTGCTTGCACGGCTTCGTAGGTTTCCGCATTCAAAACATAGCCTCTTACCAAGAATCCATATTCATCGGAAAGATAGTCAGCAATTTCATCTTCAACAATAGAGGATGGAACGAGAACCGAAGCGGGCAAATCCACATCTTCGTCATCTGTTTCCCAATCAATATCAGTAATTTCAAGAGTTTCAGCCTCTTTTTCCGTGTTTTCGTCGTCAGGGGCGGCTTCTGTTTCTTCAACATCGGTCAATTCTAATTTGTCGCCTTCTTGTAAAACGACTGTGAATTCTTGAGTTTTAGGTTCTTCCTTTTCTTCCTCTTTCTTACCAAATCCAAATGCTTCTTTAACATCCAAATCATAGTTTCTTTGAATGTAAATGACATCCTTATCGCCTTCGGAATCAACCTCAAGCAATCGCACTTCGGGGTGTTCATAACGAATGTCATAGTAAGCACCTATGGCCTCTTCCTCATCCTTCCAAACTCGCAACATTTCCCAACCATCTTCCCTATTATATTTGATTTCTATTTGGTAAAATTCGGGGTTTTCGGCGGAAAAGTTTTCATTTGACGGTTCTTGCGGGAAGGGTTTCTCCGAAGGTGCGGGGGGTTCAACGGAGGCGGGGGAAGGACTACCTACGGTATCAGCATCGTAGTTATCACTTTTATTTTTCATTTTTACTTTTCTTTCAAATTTTGGAAATAGTTTATTTGTATCAAAACCCTCAATTTCTTTCGGAGTAAAACCATTAGCATCTTTATCACCTACGATATGCAATCGGTTTTCCTTTCCATGCCTTCCTGTTCCCGAAATAATGACCGCTTCCGCTTCCTTAGCATCAAATCCATAGACGCTCTCAAAGTCGGCCTTAGAAACGGTCTTAGGGAGGGTTTTACGGCCTTGATATTCACCTTGTAGGGTATAACGAATAGAACCGCCTTTAGATTGAATTGCTTTGTGTCCAACAATAGTCGCTTCGTGCTTAGATTTCAAGGAGGGAACATAACCTAAAAATGTCGTCTTAGCCATAGAATATCATTAGCCCTGCCACTATCTAATACTCTCCATGAACAATTCTCCATGAGTTATGGAGAAAATTACCAAAGCATTCCTGTATTTTTAGGTCTGTAAAGAACCCCTTCTTGACCGAAGGCAGGGAGTGAACCAATTGAGGGTGCATGATGGAATGAATCTTCGGCGGAGAGGTAATCAAAGTGATAACTTTCTTGTTGAGCCTCCGCTTCTTTTTCTTCTTCCGCTTCGGCCTCCATTGATTCCATTTCCTCTTGTTGTTCCTCAATGACTGTTTGAGATTCGTCAAGGAGGCGTTCATAGCGTTCCTTTTCCGTTTGGGCGGTCATACCACGATTGAGGCCACCGAGAGCGTAGCCAAGCGGTAAGAAGCCTCCAACGGCGAGAACGATGGTGGAGAGTGAACCTTCAAACATAGGTGCATCTTTGTTAGCAAATCGGTCATATCCATAGATGGCGAAGGAAAAGAATGATACACAAAGGGCGGCGAGTGTTCCCTTTTGCTTGGCTTCTGTTGCTAACGGTGTATCAACAGGTTCTTCGTCTTCATCCATTTCCCCTGCGAGAACCTTATCTCGCAAATCACGGAAGTCAAGAACAGCACTCATGGTGTTATTTGGGTGTTCCCGTTATCTAAAGACACCGACACTTCAAACTAAAGCACGATAAGAAACAAATGCCTCTTGCATGGTCTTCATCGCATCGTCATGGCGTGTTGTTTCGGTAGCAATTTGGCGAGCCAATTGAGCGCATCGGTGGGCGTGGTGGTCAATCAATTCTTTTCGGCGTTCTTGGTATCGGGTAGCGATAATTCCTTTTTGAGCATCGGTTAAATTGATACCGTCAATCCCGATACCATATTGATTCAAAGTGTTCCAATTGAAGTAAATGGTTTGGTCGGATTGGTAAGAATGACAGTAGTAAGAAGTGTAATGATTCTTAGAGAGTTGGTGTCCCGAAAGACCCGCAAGATTCCCAATGATGGTAAGAGCATCGGACTCATCATCTTGATTACCGTTAGAAAGCATTTCATTGAGTTTGGCTTTGATAGCGTGGTCAATGTTTTCGGCGGTCTTGTTTTGATTTTCTTCGTCAATTTTCTTAGCCTTTTCAAGAGCAGGTTCGGCGTTCTTCATATCATCCACTATGTCGGATATTTTTTGTTCCCAATCCTGTCTTAGACCTGCAAAGGTTGGCGTGTGCTTTCCGAACAAATCCGAGATTAAACCGCATGAAAGCGTGTTTTTCTTGGTAATGTCGGTGTAATGTTGCTTGAAGAAGCACCATTGGGTTTGGTAGCGAGAAGTCCACGATTGCGCCATAGAAGCCACTTGAGGATTAGCAAGAGCAAATTCGTGGAGAGAAGCAATTTCAAGATGAAGACGAGGATGGTTTTCCTTGAGCCACAATACCATGTCCTCCATTTCAGCATCCGTTAGATTCAACACATCTGTTAAGTCCAAAAATTGTGTTGAATTAGAGTAAGACTCATAGGAAACATACGGGATGATATAATTTGTATTTACATTGAAAAAGTATGTTGTGGAGTGATTTGCCATTACTTCCAATTGAGCGTCGTCTGTTCCCGCATGGAACATATTTTGATACCATCGTGTTTCAAGAAGTGAATAAGATTGTTTTATTTTGAATTTGCTAACGACTCCTTCTTTTACTTCTTTAAGCAGGTTTTGAACCTTTTCAATCTCATCAAGGAAGGCTTGATTATGATGGGGATGGTTTGGATAATTTGTCCAAGTAAGGTTTGCATCTTGAGCCAACATATCACGCATTTTAGTGATACCATCAAGGAGAGTAGCACGGCGATTGTTGGTGTTCATGGCTTGTTCAACCAATTCCTTTAGCATGGCACTAAATAAGTGAGTTAGGGTGTTGTGAAGTCCATCGTAGGCTACTCCGTGAGTAAGAGTTTGAACCTTTTGTCGGTAATCGTAAGCAGGGACACCGCCAATTTCAACACCATAGGTTGTCGCTTCTTGAATGAAATTCCAAACGGTCATATTCGTGGCAGGGTTTAATGACTTATGAATGCCCTCAAAAATGGCATACTTGTCATTTCGCATAGGGTCAAAATTCAATTGGTTGTTTCGGATGGCTCGGTTGCTCATGTTTTTCCAACGGAATAAACGGGTTAATAAAGTTTTCTTTGACGGTGTTAAGTGAAAAAGTCAAAAACGATGTATAGAACTAAAATCAAGTTAAGCCCGTAAAAAGAAAATGGCTTACAACCACGACATTTGACCCTCTAAGATAGCCATACGCTCATTGTGTTTATCCATGACTCCTTTTAATTGAGCCTCTTTCCATTCTTCCCAAGTCGCTTTTGTGAAATTGACATAACCAACAGGCGGATTTACCCTTCGGTTGTTGTCAAACTGTTCCATGAGATACTCTTTCAATTTACCCGAAGATTTCAAGTTAGCCCACATAGCCTTCTCTTGAATGGATTTTTGATAGTCAGCCAAGATTTCTTGCGAATACATTTCAATGTAGCGAGCATTAAGGTATTCTTTCCATAGGATGACAAAGTAATCAAATGCTTCTTTGGCTTGCTTATCCACAACGGATTTATCGGGAAGGCGAAGGAATACTTTGCCCCTGTTGTCCAATCTGTTGTATGGTATTTGAGTTCCACTACGCATAGGCCATCCTTTTGTAAAGGAAGGTGGAAGGTCTTTCAAATAACGAATATCTTTCCTTCCGTAGCGACCATCCTTGTAAGTAATGTATTTCACTTGTGGATTCAATTCCATCCAATGTTTCAAAGCCATACTTAGTCCCCATTCCAAATAAGCAAATGGAGTCCCCCTCATGTCGGGTTCTAAAGGTTCATTTTGAATAGAGGTTTGATAGTTTTTTCCATAAACCCCTGCCGCCATATCAATCGGATATTGCGCTCTTTGTTTGGCGACCAACTTCCAATTGAGAGTAGGGTATTTCCACTCTTTGTCCGTATATGTGGCGTTAGGGTTGCGAATGTTTCCGATAAATTCTTGCGCTTTATGTCTTGGGATTTGGTTTCCATTAGAATCATATTGGTTGGGGAGTCGGGCATTCCTATCATATAATGGGAGTTGATAGCCATTTTTGTAATTATTCAATTGTGGGACTTCCCAAGTCCGAGCGTTGCTTTCAAGGTTTTTCATCAACCATTCTTTGTATGATGGATAATCGGGAGATGCAACAAAATTAGGAATTAAACCCCTTCGGCTTAGTTTTTTAACTGTTTCTTCACGAATTGGATTGGAGAATTTCTCGCTATACCTTTGATGAGTATTATTCTTTTCATCTATGATAAATTGAAGTTTTCTTTTGTCAATTGCTCGCCCACTTTGCGCCATAAAAATTTGATTTTCAGCACTCTTATTTGAATTTTTCTCCCCTTTTAGAAGGAAACCTGCACCTGCGACTAAGGTTGCGATAGCGACAATACCTAAGTTTTTGTCAATCATTCATTTCCCACCGCACTACCTGAATAGTTTTGTCCGAAGGCGGCGTTGGTGTAAGCGGCGGCGTTCATCCAAGATGCACCATCAATTAGCATTTCAAGATTGTTTTGTGCCGCCATAGGATATGCAGTTTGTCCGACATAATTTCCCGAACCCGATACAGGTTCAGCAAGAGGGGTAATAACAGGCATAGAAGTGCCTCCCGAATTGACAGGGATTTGGTAAAGACGGTTTGTTCCAAGAATGACTTCGCCTCTTTCATTGACTCCCGCAGTTCCATTAGCACCATCGGCTTCTTTGGTTTCCTTACCTTTGAAAAGTCCTACGATAAAAGACTTTGAGGAATCAACAAGCGGTTGTAATTCTTCATCAAAAATGTATAGCAATAGACCTGCTACTGCCGCACCGCTAAGGAAGGTTTTCATGGTTGTCATTTACTTCACTCCGAATCAGTTTTACCAAATAGTTTCATAGTTAAGAATGAGGCCGCACCCAACAATAGACCCGGCAAGGCAAAACCAACAACAGCACCGCTACCATAGCCGACACCCTTCTTGAAAGTTTCAGTAGTTTCACCTTCAAATTCAGCACCGTAGTTTTGGGTAGGTTGGAAAGAGGTTCTGTCCACTTCAACAGACTCCAACGGAGTGTAGCCATCCATGCTTAGAGAACCGTCTTGGAGATAACCTGCGGTATCAGCATTGTGGGTAATAATTTCGCCTGTCTTACGGTTGCGAGCATACATACGACCTTTCTTGTCTTTGCCAAACTTAGCCTTTGATTCAGCATCCATAGCCATTACATCATCGTATTTACGACCCATCTTGGAGTGCCTTTTATCCATAGCGGAGGCTTCATCACGGCGGTCTTTGAAAGATTGTTCGTGCATACCACTATGGCGCATTCCGAGTGATTCATCCATTTCATCATCGTAGCCTTGACCTTTTTGGTGTTCCGAGTGGAAGTCCGAATTGGTTGGGTCAGCACTTGGGCCATCTTGACCTGTAATTCCTTCATCAAATTGAGGTTCGGGACTATCGCTTTCAGCAAACCATTGAGTGACACCATGACCGAGAGGGGCTTCAACGACTACGGAATCCACACCGCTAAAGCCTTCAAGGGAAACGCCTTCTTCAACGGTAATGTTGGTGGTGGATTCATCCATTAGTGCTTCTTCTGTTCCTTCCGCACTTCCGAAGTATTGATTTACTCCGTGTCCAATAGGTGCGCCTTCTTCAAGGGAATCAACAGGTGCATATCCGTCAAGGGATGTTCCTTCGGCCACAGCGACAGGCTCGGAAGCAGGTTCAACGGATTCTTCAACTTCTCCTTCGGCGGAGAAATTTTCATTGGTTGGAGTTTCAAAATCGGAAGACGATACCATATCGGGTTCGTTAGATGGGGAATAGGTTGCAGTTTCACCTTCCGCACCATGATAACCATGATGGGCTTTCTTAACATTGTGAGAGCCACAATCGGCGCACATCATTTTCTTACCTTCCGCACCAAAGTTTTCGGTTGGTGCGTTTGAAGTCAAATCAACGGTGGTTGAATCCGTTGGTGTATATCCTTCAAGGGTTTCATTTCCAACCATAGCATCGCTTGGGTTGTAGTATTGTCTTTCGTGTTCTTGGTTTTCTGTTTCGCTGTCCATAATTTCAACATCCTGTATTTCTAAGAGTCTATTCATATCAATTCCTTGTGCTTCGTAAAAGCATTTGTGGTCTTCTTCGGTCATCCAAAATTCTTCGGTTTCGGCATTTGCCACCTTAGTTTTCTTTCCTGTTCCTTTCTTTTTCTTTTCGGGTTTGAGGAATTCGGAAGGGGCGTGACCTGCGGCGACCAATTGCTTTCCACATTCAATTCGTGGCTTTTGAAGTTTCAAAGAAAACTTGCCCGGCTGTGATGCAGAAAGGCCGAAATAACCCACCCTAACAGCGCATTGAACCATTTTCGCTGATTTTGGGGAAGGGAAAGAGGTCGTGGCATAAACGACTGTGCCTTTTTCGTGAGTCGCAGGGGTCAAAAAGAAATTGACACGCTTACCCTTTTGCGTGTGGAGAACTAATTCAGCCGATGGGCGAGAACCCGAATCAAAACGGATGCGAGAGGCTTGAAGTGGGCCGCCCTCAAGGAATTTTGCATAACTACCACCTACAAGAGTTTTCATGTAGGCTTCACGGTCATTGTGGTGTTTGTTCGGCAAGTGAAGAATAAGACGGAATGTCCCCTTTCCAAGACGAGTGCCTTTAGTAGCAGGTTCAAGTTTCAAATCAGTAGTCGCTTTGTCCCCTTGCGGGAAAACTTCGGTAAAAGAAGTGGGTTGAGAAAATAGCCAAGTAGTGCGAGGATTTTCAAGATACTCTTTAAGAGGTTCTTGGCGTGGCTTACGACCCATACCGTTGTTTTGTCGTTCTCGTTATCTAAAGGCTCGCTTCAACCATGAAGAATAGACGAGTGAGAATCCTCTCCTTTGTAGTGATTATACTTGGCTCGGCTATCAACAATTGCTTTCATAGATTTGACTAAATTATCTTGAGTAATTTTAGTATTTTTCTTATAGTTAGATTGAGATAAGGCATTCATGTAAGCGGTCATTACCATTTCTTTCAAATGCGCCCCTGTCATACCTTTAGTGTCTTTCAGTAAGGCTTTTACATCAATATCCTTATGGTTGAATGTGGAAAGATATTTCTTCAAAATCCACTTGCGAAGTTTGTCATCGGGCAATCCAAAATCAATGCGGAAATCAAATCTTCCCGGCCTATCAACCAACGCTTTGTCAAGATGTTCGGGATAATTTGTGGTGGCGATAGTGACGACTCCACTATTTGATTCCACACCTGCTAAACAATTCAAAAATTCACCGAGAATTGGATGGTCGCCACCCCTTGTTCGGTCAATTCCACCGAGCGTGTCAATGTCCTCAATGACCATGATGGTCGGGGCTACTGAACGGGCAATATCATACAATTCCGCAATCTGTCCTCTTTCGTGAATATCATCGGATTTGATGTAAATAATGGTGCTTTCAATTTGATTCATAATAGCCGAGCAAGTAAGCGTTTTCCCCGTTCCGGGTGGGCCTGTTAGCAAACAACCACGACTCGTAGGCAAATCTTTTTCAGCAAAATAATCCATGTGTTTAATGAAATTGACAATGTTCTTTTCAAACGCATCTCGTTGTTCATTTGTCAAAACTACATCATCCCAACCAACATCTTCAACATTGATAAACTCAAGATTTGCATTGACGGAATTGTTTTTCAAAATGCCATGTTTTTCACTATACTTGGAAAATCCATCGTGAAACTCTTTGACCGAAACCGTATGTTCGTGAATAATTTGGACTTCACAATGGAGGCCATCAACGGGTGTAATATCAACGACAAACTTGACACCATCTGTCTTTCTTTCAAGGAAAAAGGATGCCCTAATTGGTTTGTTTTCTTTTCCATGCGGGTAAGTAAATTGGTGATACTGAACTCCTGTGGACTTGGTTTTACTCATGCTGAATCCCACAATTTTCTTTACCTCAAAATCGCTGTAAATCCAACCCATAAAATCGTAAATGTAAATTGGTGTTCGTGTGGATTCCCAAAATACCCAATCGGAATTAGCGTCATCGGCTGATTTCAAATCAAAGAATTCCATGTAGGCTTCTTCAAACAAATCGGGGTCGCCTTCGTTAGCCTTGACCATCTTACGGTAAAAATTGAGAATCTTGTCTTCATCGTAAGGGATTGTAATTTCACCCATTGGTGTTTGTAGTTTAATCGGCTCGCCCATGAATAGATATTGTGAAAGTCCATATCTAAATGTTGAGTGGATTCATGGCCTTATCACGCATGACACCTTTGAAGGTTTCGGCAAAGTCGGGAAGAATGTCAATGACTCCTTCGGGTAAATCTTGTATGATAGGTCTTGGATGTTTTTCCATGAATAATTCCATATTGCCATCTAAAATCGCTTTTATGTCCTTACCTTCCCGGACAGCAACCTCATTTGCGCCCGTTTGGATTCCTCCCGAACAAGTATTTTCTTCACCGACATAGTGAAATCCAACAATCATTTCAAGGACACGATAATGTCGGCGTTCCTCCACAGGGACTTTTCTTGGGTCGCCAATGATACGCATGAGTAATTCGGTATCTTCACCCATAGCCATTCGCTCATCATAGCCACCAACGGATTCAAACGCCTCCCTTCGGATGATAGTCCCTGTCGGTGCAGGGGGATGCCCGAATAAGTAGTAGTAGGCATAATCGGGGTAGTTTTCTAAGAAAGGCATATCTTGAGGCCAATAACCGTAAAGTCCTTTGACATTGAAGGATTCTCCCGAAAATTGAGAAATGATGGGAACATGACAGTCAAGGGGACAAGACCATATTGCGACTTTTTCGGATGAAGATTCAATTTCCTCTTTGACTTCTTCAAGATATTTAGAATACCACCAATCATCGCCATCAAGGAAGGCAAGATACGGATTAGTGCCTAATGATACCGCTTGGTTTCTTGCACCGCTAACGAGTGGGTGTGTAGGGTCTTGACGAACATAAACGAAACCGTAGGATTCCACTAAGTATTTTGCATCATAATCTTGATGTTCAACAGGCGTTCCATCACAAACATAAACGGTATAATCCTCAAAAGTTTGGTCAAAGACGGACTCTAAACAACGAGTTAGAAAAGGTTTGGAAATCCGATAAATGGGAATGATTACATCAAACATAACGAACCATTGTTCAATTACTCATTTATAACTTTCCACTTCATTTCAACGGTAATGTCTTGGTAGCCTGTGAGAGTGGTTGAGCCTTCTTCCTCATCGTATTCTCTAATCAAAGAAACCTTCATGTCGTTATTACCATCTTCAACCAAATCATTAACGGTATCAAAAGCATCTTCCGAAAGGGCTTCTAATTGAGGGTGAAACGGTGAAAAGTCAATGCTATCCCAATTACTCTTTGAAGATGAAGTGAAAATCACCTTATCGCCTTGAGAAACAGTCATGGTGGCCTCAACCGTGTCCTTGTAATCCATCAAGTGAATGATTCGGTGGGTTTGACTCCATAGACTACCTTCATTCAAACGAGGGTCAGCGAAGCCACCCTTAGACCACATATCGTAAAACTGCATCTTGTCAAAGTGGGTGTCAGTTAGAAAAACGGGGCCAAAGGAAACATCTGCTGTATTACAGAAGAAACCCATGTGTCCGTATGTTGAATCATATCCGCCATTGTCCGACCAAACTTCCCAAGCCATGTTGATACCGAAAGGAAACGGGCTAATAAAGGTTTTGATTCCGATACTTCGCCCTGTTTCCGTTCAGCCTTACGGCTATTCGGGGGTTGTAAAGCCTTAAAAGGCACTCATTCCGTTGCGCTTACTTAGGCTTCAAGCCATAGCAGGTGCGGATTGAGATTGGATAAGTGTTCGCTTATACCAATCAACATTTCCCGGATTGATGGAGATTCCCATTTCCAACAGTTTGTTAGCGATAAGGGCATCGGGGCCATCGTAAAGAGTGTATTTCATAAAGGCATACAGTTGGCTTGACTCCTTTGCAGGTGCAGTTCCCGCATCAGCGAAAGCACCGTTTTGGTAGCAGGTCACCAAAGCATCAAACACTTGACCCGGTAGCACATAGACATCGGGGTAAAGGTTGAAACATGGTTGGAAGTCGGTGCTTCGTGGGTAAGGACTTGCCGCACCCGGAATACCGTCGTTTCCTACATTGTCAGGGTCAAGGAAATAGTCAGTAGTGTTAATCCTAATTTGGATGTAAGCACGGTTTCCATAGACACCGTTTCCACCAACAGGGCCACCTTCTTCAAGACCACGATAGTAAGCACCTACCGATGCAGTTCCCGAAACAAGGAATGCGGTTGGTGAAACTGCAACATCTTCAATTACAACGAATTGGGTTGCTGTGGTTTCAGCAGGTTTGGTAATGTTGTTTCCGAATCCACCGATAAAGATAGACACCGAATTACCTGAATTGGTGTTTGTCCACGATGTAGCGGCTGTTCCTGTTTGGCTGTTCCATTCATAAATTTGACTTCGCATACTCATAATAATCATCTCCTGTTTTCAATTCATTCCCGAAGGGCGAATCAAGCACTTCCTCCGTTGGTTGCAGTAGCGGCCACACGGCTTCGCTGTTGCTGTTCAATCAAGGTTCGCTTATACCAATCAACATTGTTTGGATTGATGGTTACGCCAAGTTCAAGAAGTTTATTTGCGATGAGTGCATCGGGGCCGTCGTAAAGAGTGTATTTAACGAATGCCGCAACGACTGTGGTAGCAGATGTGCTTGTGTTAGCAGATTGCAGGGAGTAAAGAATTTGGAAAACTTGACCCGGCAAAACATAAACATCGGGGTAAAGGTCAAAAGACTTCAACAACTGAACGCTGTCAGTAAGAGCGTCTGCAACGGCCTTGTCCGAAGAACCTCTTGGGTATGGGGAAGCAAGTCCCGGAACACCCGCTTGGTCTGTGACATCAGGGTTTTGAAAGTAATCGGTGGTGTTGATTCGGACTTGAAGTGCGCCACCAAGATAAGCGGAACAAGCGATGTCCTCAATAACAATAAATTGAGTCGCTGTTGTTTCAGCAGGTTTGGTAATGTTGTTTCCGATACCGCCGATAAAGATGTCGTATTCACGATTTACGGGGACATCAACAGGCACGGCATCAACAGTTCTTCGTAGGCTTGAACTTGAACCGCTTGGTGCAAGATTTGACCATTCATATACTTGGCTTC